>JAEEGL012959028.1_pt1 | contig 25035 bp, 24 predicted proteins | sample 9134231 | NCBI WGS metagenome assembly JAEEGL01 (sample SAMN16246548, study PRJNA631951) | gut metagenome | biome: gut microbiome; feature: rumen; material: fiber-attached | host: Bos | place: Iran: Karaj | collected 2018-10 | reverse complement strand
CGGGAAACGCTTTGAGGTTGCCTCGAGCTGAGCGTGCTCCGCCTCGTACTTATCGGCATCCCAGATTTCAACTCTGTTGCCTACGCCGACAACCGCAACATCCTTCTTAAGTCCCGCTCCCTTGCAGAAGTCAGGCTTAACGGTAACTCTGCCCTGCTTGTCCGGTTCAACGGTGATTACGTTTGAGAAGAAATAACGCTGCCAATCGGCGTCTCTGGACTCAACAACCTCGTTGGACTTCTTCTCCCACTCCTCCTCGCTGAAAACCGCGATACAGGGTGAGCCGGGCTCATAATAAAGGTAAAAGGATTCGCCGAGCATTGCTCTGAAGCGTGCGGGAATAAACAGACGGTTTTTCGCGTCTATCGTATGCTTGTAATTGTTGGTGAACGACGCCACGTCTGTCCCTCCCTTCCGAGTTAAATATCTCCACGGTTTCATAGTGAAACCATGGGCAAATTCACCTTTATTATGAATTTTGAGTGCATTTTCGCACCACTTTGTCACCATTATAATGCCAAAACTATATAAAGTCAAGCATTTTGTTGAAAAAATATTGAAAAATTTTGTGAAATTTCGCCACAAAGTTTTTCCGCTTAAAAAACGCAAAAAATCACAAAAACAAACACTCCGAAATATATTGTGTATAAGAAAGCACAGTTAAACCGTAAGGAGTTCTTTTAATGACTTTATTGGGCCTTTTTCTGCCGTTTCTCGGTACCTCTCTGGGTGCCTCAACGGTGTTTCTGATGAAAAGCAAAACCAACCCGAAGCTTGAAAAGCTGCTGATGGGCTTCGCTTCGGGCGTTATGATAGCCGCTTCGGTTTGGTCGCTTCTGATTCCGTCCATCGAGCTGTCGGGCGACGGCGCGCTGAGGTTTCTGCCGGCAAGCGTCGGCTTCTCGGCAGGAGTGTGCTTCTTTCTCGTACTCGACTACGCCCTGCCGAAAATCAAATCAAGAAGCGTATATCCCGACAGAATAAGAAGCACGAAAAAAAGTAAAACCGCGATTATGATAATCGCGGTTACTCTTCACAATATTCCCGAGGGTATGGCGGTCGGCGTATCGCTGGCGGCTGCCCGCGGCGAAAACGCATATATCACCGCAGCCTCGGCTATGGCGCTGTGCGTCGGAATTGCTATACAGAATTTTCCCGAGGGCGCAATAATCTCGATGCCGTTAAAAGCTGAAGGCAAGTCAAAAGCAAAGGCGTTTATCGGCGGTGTGCTGTCGGGTGCGGTTGAACCGATAGCAGGCGCGCTGACGCTCATACTGACAAGGGCGGTATCCGCCGCCCTGCCCTACCTTCTCGCATTTGCGGCGGGCGCTATGATTTACGTTGTGGCCGAGGAACTTATCCCCGATTCAAAGGCACACGGGCGCTCGTGCGCGGCAACTCTCGGGCTGATGCTCGGCTTCGTGGTTATGATGACGCTCGATGTGGTTTTCGGATAATTAACAAAGACCAATAAAAAAACGGCTTCTAAACGAAGCCGTATATTATTAAAGTACTTCGGTGCTGCGCTCTAAAATGCCGTTGAGCTTTGCGATAACCGTTCCGTAATTGGTAAAGGCAACGCCTGCACTTTTCGCGGCGTCGGCACGGGATTTCATTTCAGCATCGCCGAGCATACAGCCGCCGCAGTGAAGTACAAGGTCATAATCGCATAAATTATCGGGAAAGCCGTGGCCGGAGGTAAATTCAAAATTCAGTTCCTTGTCGGTGTATTCCTTCAGCCATCTCGGAAGTTTGACCGTGCCTATGTCCTCGCACTGACGGTGATGGGTACAGCCCTCGCAGACGAGTATTTTAGCCCCGTTTTCAAGGCTGTCGAGCTTCTCTGCGCCCTCAAGCGCCGTGTCGAGAAAGCCCTTGTAACGCGCCATAATTATCGAAAATGACGTGAGATTAATGCTATCGGGAACTATCTTCATAACCTTCGCAAACACCTGAGAATCGGTGATAACGAGCTTCGGAGGTTCTCTGAGTAAATCAAGCGTTTTTTCAAGCTCTTCGGGTTGACAGACGAGCGCCCTTGCGTGCGCGTCAAGTATATCGCGCAGCGCCTGCTGCTGCGGCAGAATTATCCTGCCCTTCGGTGCGGATTCGTCGATGGGAATTACGAGTATTACCGTATCGCCTTCGCTTATAAAATCGGCCACAAGGCGTACTTCTTTTTTCTTAAGATTTGCCTTTTCGGCAATTCTTTCTTTTAGCTCTTCAACGCCCTCGCCCGTAAGCGCACTGACGTAAAGCTTTGACTTGTCAAATTCCTGCTTCAGATCAGCTTTATTGACGGCGACAAGGTACGGGATTTCGCGCTCCCTGAATATTGCGACAAGTCCGTTTTCCGCTTCGTTGAGCGTTTCGTTTTCGGTGACGAGCACCGCGACGTCGCACATATCGAGCGTCTTTTTCGCGCTCTTTACCCTCTTTTCGCCGAGTTCGCCCTCGTCGTCAATACCGGGCGTGTCGATTATGACGACAGGACCGACGGGCAGAAGCTCCATAGCCTTTCTGACAGAATCGGTCGTAGTGCCCTTAACGTCGCTGACAACGGACATTTCCTGATTAGTTATTCGGTTTACAAGCGAGCTTTTGCCCGCGTTTCTCACGCCGAAAAAGCCTATGTGCACTCTCTCGGCGGATGCGGTATCGTTAAGCGACATAATTACCTCTTAAAATCTGAAATCACGGTTGCCCTGCTCGATAAGTCCGAGTCTTTCACGAACTATCTCGCGTACCTTTTCCTTCGGGATATTGCCTATTTCTTTCTCAATCATTTCCTCACCGATTCTGCGTGTGTCCTCGCTTGCGTAGTCGATAAGGAATTCCTTTAAGGTCATAAGTGCGTTGGGATGGCAGCAGTTCTGAATCTGTCCCGATTTGCAAAGCGACATAAAGCGGTCGCCCGTTCTGCCCTCACGGTAGCAGGCGGTGCAGAACGATGGAATATATCCCGTTCTCATAAGCCAGTTGACAACCTCGTCAAGAGTTCTGTTGTCGGACACGTCAAACTGTTCGGTGTCGTGCGGACGCTCCGCCTCGGCATAGCCGCCGACAGAGGTTCTCGAGCCGCCGCTTATCTGGCTGACGCCCAGACGGATTATCTTCGCTCTTACCTCGGGAGTCTCTCTCGTCGAGATAATCATACCCGTATAGGGAACGGCGATTCTGATACACGCCGCAATCTTGCAGAACATATCGTCCGAAAGTGAGTTGTCAAAATCGTCGGGGTCGATGTCGTCGGCGGGCTTTACTCTCGGTACGCTTATCGTGTGCGGGCCTACGCCGTGAACAGCTTCAAGGTGCTCGGCGTGCATAAGCAATCCCGCAAATTCGTAACGGTAGTTGTCAAGTCCGAACAGTACGCCGCAGCCTACGTCGTCAATGCCGCCCTCCATCGCTCTGTCCATAGCCTCGGTATGATAGCAGTAGTCGTGCTTCGGACCTGTCGGGTGAAGGTACTCGTAGTTCTTTCTGTTATAAGTTTCCTGGAAAAGAATATACGTGCCTATTCCCGCGTCCTTGAGCTTTTTATAGTTCTCGACGGTAGTGGCAGCAATATTGACGTTAACGCGTCTTATTGCACCGTTTTTGTGCTTGATAGAGTAAATCGTATTAATGCACTCAAGAATGTACTCAATGGGATTGTTGACGGGGTCCTCGCCCGCTTCGATGGCAAGGCGCTTGTGTCCCATGTCCTGAAGGGCGATAACCTCCTTTGCAACCTCTTCCTGAGTAAGCTTCTTTCTTGGAATGTGCTTGTTCTTGAGATGATAAGGACAGTAAAGGCAGCCGTTTACGCAGTAATTCGAAAGGTAAAGCGGCGCAAACAGTACGATTCTGTTGCCGTAAAAGTCCTTCTTAATCTGCTCGGCAAGGTCGTAAATCCTCTTCACGGTCTCCTCGTCGTCGCAGGCGAGAAGCACGCTCGCCTCGCGGTGGGAAAGTCCCTTGCGAAGCTCCGCTTTTTCAAGGATTGCGTTGACAACCTCTTTGTTGTCCTTGTTTTCGTCGGCATATTTGAGCGTATCAAGGATTTCCTCGTCGCTGATAAACTCGTCAGCCTTCATGCTTTTTACATCATACTTCATTTTTATAATCTCCTCTGTCAGTCACGATTTCGTGACCGGTAGTTTTAATACGGTTTTTCAGGCACTCCACGCACTGTGCGGCTTCCTCGCCGGTGCAGATTTTATTGTCGTAGAGCATGTATTTTCCTCTGACGCTTACGGGCGACAGATTAGGCATCAGGACGTTTGCGCCCGCAAGTATGCCCTTTTCCCTGCCCTTTATATCAAGTGTTCCCAGTGCGGTCGTCGCGGGAAGAAGAACCCTCGGCAAGGTAAGTCTGATAAGCGAAAGCATTAACAGCGTTTTTTCGGCACTCCCGCTTTCAAAATCGCTGAAGGGCGTATCCTTATGAGTGATAAACGGACCTATGCCGACCATCTGCGGATTTACCTTTCTGAGAAATGCGAATTCGTTTGCGAGGTCACGGTCGGTCTGATAAGGCGAGCCGACCATAAAGCCGACGCCGACCTGATAGCCGAAGCGCTTCAGGTCATCAATACAGCGAAGGCGGTTGTCAAAGCTCATCGAATCGGGATGAAGCTTTCGGTAATGTTCGCGGTTTGCCGTTTCGTGACGCAGCAGATACCTGTCTGCGCCTGCATCTTTAAGTCTTTTCAGGCTCTCGGTGCTTCTCTCGCCTAAGGAAAGCGTAACGGCGCAGTCGGGATGCCTTTTCTTGATTTCGCCGATTACACGGCAAAAGTCGTCATCCGTGTAGTGCGTGTCCTCGCCGCCCTGCAAAACGAAGGTGCGAAAGCCCAGCTCATAGCCGCTGTCGGCGCAGGAAACGATTTCGTCTGGTGTCAGCCTGTAACGCTCAATATTCTTATTACCCGCGCGGATTCCGCAGTAATAGCAGTTGTTGCGGCAGTAGTTTGAAAACTCGATAAGACCTCTGACAAAAACCTTGTTACCGTAGTATTTCTTCTTGGTTTCCACTGCTCTTTGAGCAGCATAAGCGCTTATCTGCTTATAGTTTTCAATCAGTGTAAGGTACTCGTCGGCTGTCAAAAAGCTGTCCGCTTCGAGTCGGTCGATTAACGCCTTATACATTACTGAAAGCCGCCTTGGATGAAACGCCGTCAAGCCGTCCGATTTTACCGCAGAGAGTATTGATATCGTTCTGCGGCGCGTCAATGACAATGGTGATACAGTTGATATTCTTTTCGTGATACGGAATACCCATTCTGCCTATGATATTCTCGCCGTATTCCGAGAGAATGGAATTAAGCTCGGTAACGCTTCCGGTATTCTCGACTATGATTGCGATTACAGCTACTCTTGTTTCCATAATACCTCCAAAACAAAAAAACTGCGCCCTGAGAGCGCAGTAATACCGTCAAAATTACTTATAGCGCTTTCGGTCAGATAAATCTTTCCGTCAGGTTGTTAATATTTTAACACAAAGTCTTAATAATTGCAACTGTCATTATATACATAAAAAGCCTTATTCTTACATAATTATTATTGAAATGTAAGGAGGGCTTCATTTGAGATATACGGTTGAAGAACGCGCAGTTGAATTAGGCGAGTACATAGTTGAAAACAACGCCACCGTCAGAGCAGCGGCGAAGCAATTCGGAATAAGTAAATCGACTGTCCACATGGATGTTTCCGAAAGACTGAAAAGAGCAAATCCCGCGCTCTTCAGTCAGGTGCGGCACGTGCTCGACGTCAATAAATCCGAACGCCATATACGCGGCGGAAAAGCGACAAGGGAAAAGTATTTATTGATGAAGAAATGAATAATCCGAGAGCTATGATTGCCTTCGGCAAGTTATCAGTTATGATGCGCTTCGCGCAGTTATAAGCTGCTTTTCAGGTTGACGGCAACAGCATTAAAGCTTTTCGCGAAGCGAAAACCATAACTCATAACTCAAAACTCATAACTAAAGGGCGGCCGGCGGCCGCCCTGATTTTTATTAAAAACCTACAACCTGATGCGTTCTCGGGACCGAAGGATCGTCGCCGATACGTCCGTAAGTGCGAAGCGTTGCCATTTTCTCCATATCCTCGGCAGAGATTTCAAAACCGAAAACGTCGGCGTTGTTTCTTATCCTCTCGGGCGTTGCGGATTTCGGTACGGGTACTGCCCCCTTCTGCACGATAAATCTGACGCAGAGCTGAGCAACGGAAACGCCGTACTTTTCAGCCATTTCTACAAGAAGCTCGCGCTTGAATGCCTGCCCCTGAATAAGCGGGCTCCACGCCTCGGGAATTATACCGTTCTCTTTACAGTAGGCAATCATTTCCTCCTCGGGATTCTGCGGGTGCATCTGCACCTGATTTATCATCGGGTAAGTTGAGAAGTTGCGCTTAATCAGTTCGATATGCTCAATATTGAAATTACTCGTGCCCATCGAGCGAAGCTTTCCGTCATTATAAAGGCGTTCAAAGGCTCTCCACGTTTCGCACAGATCCTCTTCAAGTCTGTCAACGTTCTGCACGAGCACGGGCCAGTGAATAAGATAGGAGTCGAGATAGTCCGTGCCGAGCCTTTTAAGTGAGGCTTCGCATGAAGCGACAGCCTTTTCGTAGCCGTGGTCGTCGTTGGGAAGCTTCGAGACAAGGAATACTTCATTACGGTCAATCCCGCTTTCCCTGATGCCTGCGCCGACGTATTCCTCGTTCTGATATGCGGCGGCGGTGTCGATATGGCGGTAACCCGTTTCAAGGGCGCATTTCACGGCGTCCGCGGCTACGCGCCCGGGCATTTTCCACGTGCCGAAGGCAACACACGGCACCCTGACGCCGTTGATTAACTTATAACAGTCGGTAAGCTTATTTACCATATATTTCACCTCTGAATAGGATAATCAATTTTTTCTTATCAATTTTACCACCGTTTTGGGAATAAGTAAATACACAGGGAAATAATAAAACGGGAGGGATTAAAATGATGTTTCTCAAAGCATTCGTTGTAGGCGGACTGATTTGCGTAATAGGTCAGCTGTTAATTGATCTTACAAACTGGACGCCTGCAAGAATACTCGTGCTGTTCGTAGTTTCGGGCGTTGTGCTCGGAGCGCTCGGTATATATCAGCCGCTCTTTGAGTGGGCGGGCGCGGGAGCGAGCGTGCCGCTGACGGGCTTCGGAAATATGCTCGTTCAGGGCACAAAAGAAGCCATACGCAAGAAGGGCTGGCTGGGAATACTCACGGGTCCGCTGTGCGCAGGTTCGGCGGGTATTTCGGCGGCTATGCTGTCGGCGCTCGCTGTATCCGTATTCGCAAGGGCAAAAAGCAAATAAAAGAATTAAGCCCCCTATCATAGGGGGCTTTTGTCATAGATTTTTTATTTCAGTTCTGCGAGGATTGCGCCCTTATCGGTTACGCCGACAAAGGTCTTTACGGACTCGCCGCCCTTGAAAACCATCAGAGTCGGGATGGACATAATGCCGAAACGCGCAGCAATTTCCTCGGCCTCGTCAACGTCAACCTTGCCGACCTTGATATCGGGATTTTCGGCCGCTATCTCGTCAACTACGGGCGACATGATTTTGCACGGACCGCACCAGGTTGCAAAAAAGTCAACAAGGCAGGTCTTTTCGCTGTTAAGAATTTCACTTTCAAAATTATCGTCGTTTAATACCAATACGCTCATATTAATTCTCCTTTGATTTAATATATTTCACTGCGGACAGTCCGGCTTCGGCGCCTTCGTAAACCGCTTTGCATACCTGAAGAAGGCCGCCCGTCGCGTTGCCGCAGGCAAACACGCCCTTAAGATTCGTGCTCATATCGGGATTGACCTTGATATCGCTGCCGTTAAGGGTTACGCCGAGTTTCTTTGCAAAATCAGCGCCGCCCGCAACGCCCTGAGCGATAAACACACCGTCAAGTTCAAGCTCACTGCCGTCCTCAAAGACGACCTTCGAGAGCTTTACCTCACCGACAAATTCCGAAATCTTTTTGGTAATAACTTCGTATTTGTCGGTCTCGGGCGCGGGTTTTCCGTCGGTCAGAATTACAAGCTTTCCTACTATATTCTCAAGCTCGTCTGCCTCGCTTAAAGCATACGCCTCGTTGCCGAGTACGGCGACGCTCTTTTTACGGTAGAAGAAGCCGTCGCAGACCGCACAGTAGCTGATTCCCCTGCCCTCATAGGCTTCGACGCCCTTTATGTCGGGTTTAAGCTTTTTGTTGCCCGTAGATATTATGAGCGACTTACCTTCATATTTATTCGCGGCAGTTGAAACCTCGTAATTCATTGAAGCGTTCATAGTTACGTTCAGCGCTTCTTCATTTACTACCTCAACGCCGAGAGAGCGGGCCTGAGCTATGCCGTTTTCATAAAGCTCCTTGCCCGAAATGCCGCCGTCAAAGCCGTAGTAGTTGTCGATAAGATGCGCCTTTTCAAGCTGAGATTCGCCCGAATAAAGCACGAGTACGCTTCGGTTGGCGCGTTTGGCGTAAAGCGAGGCGGAAATACCCGCCGGGCCTGCGCCGATTATAATTACGTCATACATATTATTCACCCTCGCCTATGGTGCTTAGCACCTTGTGAAGCAGACGGTAGAGCTCAAACGCTTCATCCCTTGTAAGATGGACGCAGCCCTGCATTTTTTCAGGTATGCAGACCGCCTTTTTCTTGAGCGCTTCTCCGTCTTCGGTAAGCTTGATAATAACGTTTCTCTCGTCCTCGGCGCTTCTGTGCCTGGTGATATAGCCCTTCGTTTCAAGCTTTTTGAGAAGAGGCGTCAGCGTACCCGAGTCGAGATACAGCCTTTCGCCGAGGCTTTTGACGTTAATCTCGCCCGTTTCCCACATTACCATCATTACGATATACTGCGTATAGGTAAGGTCAATCTCGTCGAGAAAGGGTTTATATAGTCTGACTATTTCCTTTGAACACGCGTACAGCGGGAAGCAAAGCTGATTATCAAGTTTGAGAGAGTCGTAGTTTTCCATTGAATGTCACCTTATTTAAGCAGTTTTTCCACGCTTGCTTCTATATCCTCGGGCTTCGTTGTCGGCTCAAAACGCTCAACCACGTTACCCTCGGCGTCAACGAGAAATTTAGTGAAGTTCCACTTAATTCTGCCGCCCTTCTGCTCCTTGAGATACTTGAAGAGCTCTGAAGCGTCGCTGCCGTTGACCTTGATTTTCTTAAAGCGCGGGAAGGTCGTTCCGAATTTAAGCGAGCAGATTTTGTTGATGCCGTCGTCGTCCTCACGCGCCTGAAACGCGAACTGATTGCACGGGAAATCAAGAATCTCAAATCCGCGGTCCTTAAACTTTTTATACATAGCTTCAAGTCCGTCATACTGGGGAGTAAAGCCGCAGTGAGTTGCGGTGTTTACAATAAGAAGCACCTTGCCCCTGTACTGTGAAAGCGAGACTTCCTCGCCCTTCTGGCTTAAAACGTTGAAATCAAATACGTTCATAATTATTCTCCTCTCAGTCTATAAACTTTCTGGCAAACTCCCCTGCAGCCTTTGCGTCGTCGGCATTGGGTCTGCCCTTGGCTATGATGCCGAAAGCGCCCTTGCAGAAAAAATCCTCGTCGGCTACGGTGAAGCCCTTCGCCTCGGCAGCCTGCTTAACCTGCTTATATGTTCCGCTGAGAATTGCCGCGGAGCTGAAGCAGACGATTTTTCCGACATTGACGTTTATGGAATCAATGAATTTTACTATCTCGTCGTCGAGCTTGGTCGCGTAAACCGCGCTGCCCAAAAAGAGAACGTCAACGTCCTCCTCAAGCGGTACTGCTACGGTCTGAGCGACAGTACCGACTGCGTCGGCAATCGCATCGGCGAGCATTTTGGTGTGTCCGGTTTTGGTATAATATCTGACAGCAAATTTCATAACTTACTCCTTTATTATAACAGACCTGCTACGCATTTATCAACATCTTTCATACTGGCTGTCGGTTCAAAGCGCGCTACAACGTTGCCGTTGCGGTCTACGACGAATTTCGTGAAGTTCCACTTGATGTCGGGATTGTTTTTATAATCCTTATCCTGCTTTTTGAGCATGGCGCTCATTGCGATAGCCGTAGGTCCGAAGCCGAAGCCCTCAAAGCCTTTTTCGCTCTTAAGGAAGTTAAACAGAGGAAGGGCATTCTCGCCGTTAACGTCGCTCTTCTTCATCTGCTCAAACTGCGTATTGTACTTGAGAGTGCAGAATTCGTGAATTTCTTCATCGGTGCCGGGAGTCTGATCGGCAAACTGGTTGCAGGGTACGTCGATTATCTCAAATCCCCTGTCGTGATACTTCTCATACATTTCTTCAATTTCCTTGTACTGAGGTGTGAAGCCGCATCCCGTCGCAGTATTGACTACCATAACGACCTTACCTGCATAATCGGAAAGCGAAATCTCGTTTCCCTTGCGATTCGTAACCTTGTAATCGTAGAATGCCATAATAAATACCTCCGTGTTTTTTGATGATTTTGTAAAATTAAATTGTGTGCAATCTTTTTACAGTGTCATTCTAACACAGTATTTTTTCTATGTCAACATTTTTTTTGAAAAAAATTTAAGGGCGGATATCCGCCCTCATACATTATTATATATTATACGCTCTTAAAGCAGACCGCCGAACTTCAGGAATATCGGCGCAAATACGAGCGATACAACTGTCATCAGCTTAATAAGTATATTGATTGACGGGCCCGAAGTGTCCTTGCAGGGGTCGCCTACCGTATCGCCGACAACCGCAGCCTTGTGAGCTTCCGAGCCCTTGCCGCCGTTGTTGCCGTCCTCGATGTACTTCTTCGCGTTATCCCACGCGCCGCCCGCATTCGACATAAATATCGCGAGCAGAACGCCCGTTACAAGCGCGCCTGCAAGCATACCGCCGAGTGCTTCAACGCCGAGCAATATTCCCATGGCAAGCGGTACGAGAACCGCCATTATGCCGGGCACAAGCATTTCCTTAAGCGCAGCAACGGTTGAGATTGAAATGCAGGATTTATAGTCGGGCTTAGCCTTGCCGTCGAGAATGCCGGGGATGTTCTTGAACTGACGGCGAACCTCCTCAATCATCTTGTTTGCCGCCTTGGAAACGGAATCCATAGTCAGCGCCGAGAAGATGAACGGAAGCATACCGCCGACGAGCAAGCCGATAGTAACGCGGAAATTGAGTATGCTCATTCCGCCCGAAAGCGAAGCGTCGTCGAAGTTTATCTTAACCGCCTGAGCGTAGCTGAAGAACAGCGCAAGCGCCGTAAGCGCGGCAGAGCCGATTGCAAAGCCCTTGCCCATAGCGGCGGTTGTATTGCCGACCGCGTCGAGCTTATCGGTAATCTTTCTGACGGACTCGTCAAGTCCGCTCATCTGCGCGATACCGCCCGCATTGTCCGCGATGGGACCGTAGGCGTCAACCGCGACGGTGATACCCGTTGTCGAGAGCATACCGACAGCCGCAAGCGCGATACCGAAAAGACCGCAGGTCTTATAGGAAACGAAAATGCCGACGCCGATAAGAAGTATCGGAACAACAGCCGAACGCATACCGACAGCCATACCGCTGATAATAGTGGTGGCGGCGCCCGTTTCGGACTGGTGGGCAATTCTCTTAACGTATTTATAGTCGCCCGAGGTATAAATCTCGGTTACAACGCCGATTATAAGTCCGACGATAAGGCCGGTTACAACGGCTATTGCCTGATTGAATGAGTTGAAGAAAAGCTTTCCGAGCACGAATGCGGCAACAACTACCAGTGCCGCGGAAACGTACGAACCCGTCTTAAGCGCGGTGTGGGGGTTTGAGTTTTCCTTACCGCGCACGAAGAAGGTCGCGATAATCGCCGCGAATATGCCGCACGCCGCAAGCACAAGCGGATAAACCGCGCCCGCGCCCTCAAAAGCGCCCTTAGCCGAAATGCCGAGCGTCAGCGCAGAAACAAGCGCGCCAACATAGCTTTCAAAAAGGTCGGCACCCATGCCCGCAACGTCGCCTACATTGTCGCCTACGTTATCGGCGATAACCGCAGGGTTTCTCGGGTCATCCTCGGGGATGCCCGCCTCGACCTTACCGACAAGGTCGGCGCCTACGTCGGCAGCCTTGGTATATATACCGCCGCCTACTCTCGCGAACAGCGCTATTGACGAAGCGCCAAGAGAGAAGCCGGTCAGTATTTCAACGTTACGAGTGAGTATATAGATAAGCGCACAGCCAAGAAGACCGAGGCCGACAACGCACATTCCCATTACCGAGCCGCCTGAGAATGCTATTGAGAGAGCCTTGTTCATACCGCCCGTTCTCGCCGCATTGGCAGTGCGTACGTTTGCCTTGGTCGCAACGTGCATTCCGAGATAGCCCGCGCAGACCGAGAACAACGCGCCGATTACAAAGCATATTGCGGTGGTCCAGCCTATAAACAGACCGATAAGCACGCAAAGCACTGCCACGAAGATAACAAGTATCTTGTACTCCGAGAACAGAAATGCCTTCGCGCCGTCTGCAATATCCTTTGATATTTCCTGCATTCTGTCGGTTCCGACGTCGGCTCTGGAAACCTTGAAAATCTTAGCCGCCGCAAACACTAACGCGAGTACGGCAAAGCACGGTGCAAGCCACTGAAGCTTATCCACCAAATCACTCCTTTACGGGTTTTGCTGTAATTTTAGGTAAAATATATAATAACTTATATTAAGCAAAAATGCAAGAACTTTTTGTCGCGGCTTCAAAATATATAAAAAAAGACGGTGCAGAAGCACCGTCTCCTGTTATGGAATTACTGAGTCTGTTCTTTTCTCGCCGATTTGATAGAGTAAAGCTGTTCGTCCGCTTTTGTAATCGCCGACTCAATATTATCGGTTTTCGGGTCAAGCTTCGAGCTGCCGATACTGATTGAAATATCGTAGGGCCTGTCGTTGAGCTTGTTGAGGATGTTAACCTCTTCCTTTATCCTGATTTTAAGTTTTTCAACCTCATCCTCGCTCTGACGCATACAGATAACCGCAAACTCGTCGCCGCCGTAGCGCGCGGTGAAATCGTTGTTGTCCTGACAGACCTTTGCGAGAATTTCAGCGACCTGAATAAGTGCGTAATCGCCCTCAAGATGACCGTAGGTATCGTTTATAAGCTTGAACTTGTCAATGTCAAGTATAAGCAGATAGATGTCTTTTTTATAGCTCTTGTGCGAAAGAAGGTTGTCGACGTAAATGTTGAACTGGCGGCGGTTGTTGATGCCGCAGAGCGTGTCAATGTAAATCTGCTTACTCTGGATATTGATGTAGATGAAGAGCACCGCAACCGTAAGCGTCATACTCAGTATAGGCTTGTCGTTAACCATCGACTGAATGATACCGCCCGAAAGAGCCATAAGCGAGGCGAGCGTCAGCGAATAAATCTCCTTCTTGACCGTACGCGACTTTATCAGGAATCTCGAAGTAAGATGCGCAAGAGCCGCTGCGTAAATGACGTATGCGGCGCAAATCAGAACCTGAATAATATAAAGCGGGCCCCTGTGATAAACGTTGTTCGAGTCAATGTAATAAACAAGGTGTGAAAACTGAGAAGTCACGGTAAGAAGAATGAAAATATCAAGCGGTAATGCGTAAAAAATCATTCTTATCATGAACTCTCTTTCGGTTCTGCGGCAGAATTTGTAGTCAACGTAAACGAGAAGCGTGAAGCTCAGCGCAGCGGTTGAGCAAAGATATCCCGCGCTCGCCGCGACGTTGACAAACCTGAACGCAGAGTTCTCCACACCGTCAACGATAAACCAGATTATGTCGGACAGGAACATAACTATCCCCGTGAGCATAACCTCAAGGAAAATTCGCTCATCCTTATTGATACGGTACTGACGGCTTGACTGATAAATCAAAGCTGTAAATACCGCTATGCACATCAGATTGTAAAGCACATAATCAGCCGATACTGTCTCAAAGAGCATGTTCCCGCCTCCTTCATCTGTATTTTCGGTTAAGGTTAATATACCAGATTTTCTATCTCCTCAAGCGGTTCGCGAAGGTCCGCTTCGAGCGACGGCATTTTTTCCTTGCCCATTACGTAATCGGTGTAAAGCTTCTTTTTCGGCTCGTTTTTGCCCTGGAACTTTGAAATGCAGTCGGTAAGCGCTATACGCTTGTCAACGTTTCTGAGCGTTTCAACGCCGTCAAGAGTAATCTCAACCTTATCGTCGGGGCTGATACCGTCAATTTCAACGGCAAGCGTGCCCTTGTCGCTGTAAGACTTGAAATCGCTGATAAGTCCGCTGATTATAACGCTTATGTTCTTGCAGGAAACGACGTCCTTAAAGCTCAGCTTATAGCTTCTCTTTTTGGGAAGCACTGAACTGTCGCCCGTCGCGGCATTGATAACAAAGCTGATTTTTTTGCCGTTTTCCTTAACTTCGTAAACAGTCTTGGCAAAGGCGCCTTTTTCAAACTTCATGCTCTCGCCGTCGTCCTCGTACATTGAGAAGCTGCCGTTTCCGCGGTAGATAAGAAGTTCCAATGCCTTGGGATTTTTCCAGTTGTTTATCCTGTCGTTAACGTCGAGCGGAATTATCGCGCCCTCCTTAGCGAGTACGGGGATGGTTGAGATATCGCGGAACATCTTTGTTGTACCGCCGTGATAAATCCTGCCCGTAAAGATATCGGTGTATCTGCCCTCGGGCAGCCACGCCTGCGCGCCCGCCATATTGGTCTTTTTCGATACGGGCGACGTAATCGGGCATACTATAAGCTCACTGCCGAACATAAACTCGTTCTTGCAGTTATAGGCTTCCTTTGTGTCGGGATATGCGTAGTACATAGGCTCGACGAGCGCCAGACCGTCATGGTGGGTGCGGTAGTTCATTGAATAGAGATAGGGTATGAGTCTGTGGCGGAAACGAAGCGCGTCTGTTGCAAGTATTTCAATCGGCTTCGAGTATTTCCACGGCTCCTTGCCCATAAATTCGTTGGAAGTAGAGTGAAGGCGCATAATCGGGCTGAACACACCGTACTGAACCCAGCGCAGATACAGCTCGTCGTTCTTTACACCGAAATGGTGACCGCCGATATCATGGCTCCACCAGGTGTAGCCGATATTAGTTGCGGTTGAGGTGAAATACGGCTGGAAATCAAGCACCTTCCAGCTCTGTGCAGTGTCGCCCGAGAAGCCGAGCGCATAACGGTGCGAGCCGGCTCCCGCAAAACGCGAGAGTATAAGCGGACGTTTGTCGCCGTCACGGGCAAGGTCCATCGAATGATAATGGTTAAGCGCCCAGAGCGGATCGAGACCGGGTATGTTGCTCTTCGTGCCCTGCTGCCAGTCAATCCACCAGAAGTCAACGCCGTCCTTTTCATACGGCTTGTGAAGAATCTTGAAGTAACCCTCGACAAATTTCTTATCGGTTATATCAAAGGGATAAGTCTTTTTAAGCTCAGGGTCGTCGCCCATAAACTCGGCAAACTCGGGATACATATCCTCGAACCAGCGTACGCCCGACGCGGGATGGAGGTTCATGGTAACCTTGAAGTTCTTGCTATGAAGCCATTTGAGGAACGCCTTATAGTCCGGGAAAAGGTCGGTATTCCAGCTGTAACCCGTCCAGCCGCCGTTTGAAATGGCGTCGTAAAAGCTCTTTTTGATACTGTCGTTATCCTTGAGGCTGTACGAGTCTTTGCCGAATTTTGACTTTACGTCAACCCAGTGCCAGTCCATATCGATAGTGGCGACGGTAATCGGAATTTCCTCTTCAAGAAAACGCTTCATAAGGGTAACGTATTCGTCCTGAGTGTAGGCTCTGTAGCGCGACCACCAGTTACCGAGCGTAAAACGCGGAACAAGCGGAGGAGCACCCGTGAGCTTGAAGAAATCCTTGAGCGCCTGTCGGTAATTATTGCCGTAGGCGAAGTAATAGCAATCTTTTTCCTTTGTACTTCTCGGACTGACGGTTCCGTCCTCATTCAGGATAAGCGATTTTGAATCGTCGAATACGGCAACGCCGCTTTCGGACATAATGCCGTCGTCAAGGCTGACGGAGCCGAAGCTCTGGTCAAGAGTGCGGGTAGTGCCCTTAAGGTTACCCGAACGGTAGTCGGTAACCTTATCGCCGTCCGGAAGAATAATATATTCCATATAGTCCGCGGCGGTATTGTATGAAAGCTCGATTGCGGATGTCTTTATAACAATACGGTTGCCTTTGATTTCGCTGTCGAACTTCGGTTTATCGAAGCAGCGGAACCAAACGCTCTGAGTAGGTTCGTCGCAGAACATTCCGCTCTTGGAGCTCTCAACGCGGACAAGCGAATCGGTAAGAACGCTTATTCTCGTCTTTTTCAGCGTGACGCAGAATGCATCGTCGGTTTTGGGTGCTGCCTTAATCTTAAAGGCGTCGAAGTATTCACTCATGACATAACCTCCGTGTTGCTCATATTTGAAACGATTTTGTTGTTGATTAATCTGAGAATTGCCGCTATAAGCACGAACAGTCCGATTCCGAAAATCAGCATTACGAACTCAAGCGCGTACGCGTAAAGTGTATTGAATTCCCTGTCCTTCAAGAACAGATTCCAGAAGAAGTCCGGCTTATAGAATGGGTACGCATAGAAATGCTGACTTGTCAGAGCGCCTCTCGCTATCGAGAAAAGCGAATAGACAAACGGATAAATGCCTGCCAGCCACACACTCTTTTTGGACACCTTTCTTTCCGTAGGCGGAAGTAAGAACAGAAGCACCGTAAAGGGCGGAATAATCATGTGATGGAACACCTGAATAAAGCTGTGGGCAATATGCCCGAACGTGTCCCAGTGCAGAGGCGGCGACATGCCCAGCGGGAAACCGCCGCAGTACACGGCGCCCGTAACGATAATATACGTCGTCGCAAAAAGCCTTACCGTAGGGTTGAAGGCAACCTTCATCGCCTTTCTGTTTCCGAATATTGCGAAAGCAAGGCAGAAAAGATAAAAGGTCACGAAGATATTGGACTGAACCGTAAAGTACGAGAAGAAATTGAATCTGCCGTAGTCAATAGGATAATACTGCGGATCGTATTCGTAAAAGTAGGTCAGCGGTCGGTAAATAACTATCGCGACACCGATAACGGCGAGCAGAAACACTAGTGCTCCAAACGCCTTATTTCTCATCAAAGGTCTGATTTTATAGGTCATACCCTCACCTCTTGTTTATATATTAACATATACATTATAAATTGACAATGTACAAATCAAAAAAATTCGGCGAAAAACTTGTTTTTTACAGGACCGTTGTCAATCCGCTATTGAATTCCCACTAAAATTGTAGTAATATAATTTCAACTTTGGAAAACCTATGTAAAAAGGTGATAAGAATGAAGATTTCCACTAAAGGAAGATACGCAATCAGACTTATGCTCGAGCTCGCGATGCGCGAGAACGACGGCTACGTTTCAATCAAGTCGATAGCCTCCAATCAGGGCATATCCGAAAAGTATCTCGAGCAGATAATTCAGCTGCTTTCCAGAAACGGACTTGTCGAGAGTACGCGCGGCGCTCAGGGCGGCTATAAGCTTACGAGAAAGCCGTCGGAATATACCGTCGGCGAAATACTCAGAGTTACCGAGGGCAGCCTTGCCCCCGTTTCCTGCCTTTCCGATGACGGCGCTCACTGTGAGCACTGCGACGACTGCGTTACAATCGAAATATGGCAGAACGTGCTCGACGCCATAAACGAGGTTGTTGACGGCATCACTCTCGACTATCTTGTAGAAAAGCAGAAAACGAAGAAGACCTGCTGCAACAAGGGGTAAAATATGGAATTAAGACTGTCGGAAATTCTTCGGTATTCGGGCTTTCGTTCCCATGAACCCGACGAATTGACGCTTAAGAAAATTGAACAGCTTGAAGACGAAATACTCGGTTCGGTCACGCCGAAAAGCATATACCGCGAGTTCGGCGTCAGAGCGCTTGAAAACGGCGTTGAAATTAACGGCGTGAAGTTTCTCAGCGAAGCGCTTAAGAAGAATCTTTCGGGCTGTGACAAGGTGCTGCTGTACTGCTGTACGCTCGGAATAGAGAGCGACGTAATACTGCGAAAATACGGCGCGACGGACTCGTCGAAATTCGTGCTCGCTCAGGCAATTTTTACCGAGATGTGCGAGGCATATTCGGATGAGATTACCGAAAAGCTTGCTGCTGAATACTTAAAAAACGGACTGTATCTTAATCCGCGTTTTTCGGTCGGCTACGGCGACCTTGCACTTGAATATCAGCGCGAGTTTTTCAAGCTGCTGGAAATCACGAAGCGCATAGGCGTAACGCTTAACGACGAATGTATGATGACGCCTTCAAAGTCGGTTACGGCTTTTATCGGCATTACCAAGGACCAGCCCTGCGAACGCAAGACCTGCGAGATTTGCGATAAGACTGATTGTCAGTTCAGAAAAAGGTGAGAAAATGAGCTTTAAGGAAAGATTAGGAAAAGAATTACTGATATTTGACGGCGCGATGGGTACGATTTTACAGAAAAACGGACTTGTCGCCGGTGAGCTGCCCGAGCTGTGGAACTTCAAAAACGGAGAACTGATTTCGGAAATCCATAAGCAGTATATTGAAGCGGGCGCAGATATAATAACGACCAACACCTTCGGCGCTAATTCGCTCAAGCTTGACGGCTCGGGTTACAGCGTTGACGGGGTCGTAAAAAAGGCGTGCTCACTGGCAAGAAAAGCCGCCGATGAAGCTGATAAAAAAGTTTACGTTGCTCTTGATATGGGCCCGACGGGAAAGCTTCTCGAGCCCTACGGCGACCTGCCGTTTGAGAAAGCGTATGAGCTATATAAAGAACAGATCCTCGCAGGAAAGGACTGCGGAGTTGACTTTGTACTGCTCGAAACAATGGGTGACCTTTATGAGATCAAGGCTGCCGTACTCGCAGCTAAGGAAAACTGCGAACTGCCGATAGTCGTTTCAATGATATTTAACGAAAAAGGACAGCTTTTGACGGGTGCTGACATAAAGACTGCCGTTTTCACCCTTGAAGGTCTCGGAGTTGACGGCATAGGTCTTAACTGCGGTCTGGGACCGAAGCAGATGAAGGACTTTGTAGGAGAAGTGCTGAAATACACTTCCCTGCCCCTGACTGTCAATCCCAACGCTGGACTTCCCGAATGCGTAAACGGTGTGACAAGCTACAACGTACTGCCCGAAGAATTCTCGGACGATATGGCGCAAATTGTACGCATGGGCGCTTCCGCTGTCGGAGGCTGCTGCGGCACCACTCCCGAACACATAAAGGCAACTGCCAAAAAGTGCAGAAACATCGCTGTTTGTCCCGTTAACAAAAAGCACTTTACGGCGGTTACGTCATACTCAAAAACCGTTATTATGGGCGGAAAGCCGATAATTATCGGCGAACGCATAAACCCGACCGGCAAGAAAAAACTCAAGGAAGCGCTGAGAAACAACGACCTTGACTATATCGTTTCCGAAGCCGTCGCTCAGGCCGATAAAAACAGCGACGTGCTCGACGTCAACGTAGGTCTGCCCGAAATTGACGAAGCCGAAATGCTGTCAAAGGCGGTAAGGCGTGTTCAGTCGGTCGTAAACCTTCCCCTGCAGATAGATACCGCAAACGCTTCGGCGCTTGAAAAAGCTCTTAGAATTTACAACGGAAAACCGCTTATAAACTCAGTCAACGGAAAAGAAGAGAGTATGAACGCGGTATTCCCGCTTGCAAAGAAATACGGCGGCGTTACAGTCTGTCTTACGCTTGACGAAAACGGCATTCCCGAAACCGCAGAGGGCAGAATTGAAATTGCTGAGAAGATTATAGCAAAGGCGGAAAGCTACGGTATTTCAAAGGATAATCTTATATTTGATACGCTGACCTTAACCGTCAGCACGGGCTCGGACAACGCGAAAATCACGCTTGACGCACTCGATTACATACGCCATACCCTCGGCGTCAACACGGTGCTGGGCGTTTCAAACATAAGCTTCGGTCTGCCGTCGCGTGAGAGCATCAACACGGCATTCTTCACAATGGCGCTGCAGAGAGGTCTGTCGGCGGGTATTGTCAACCCCTTAAGCGAGGATATGATGAACGCGTACTATTCCTACTGCGCACTTGCAGGCTTTGACGACAACTGCGAAAACTATATCAGAAGTATCGTTAAAACTCAGGCGGCCGAAACGGCTGAAAGCATCAGCCTCAAGCAGGCAATTATAAAGGGTATGAACACTCAGTCGGCAACGCTTGCAAAAGAGCTGTTAAAATCAGCCGACGCACTTGAAATAATCAACTCGGAAATTATACCCGCACTTGACGAGGTCGGTCAGGGCTTTGAAAACGGCACGGTCTTTCTGCCGCAGCTTTTACAGAGCGCTGACTGCGCAAAGGCGGCGTTTGACGAGATTAAATTCAGCCTTTCCTCTTCGGGCAAAAAGCAGGAAACTAAGGGTAGAATTGTACTTTGCACCGTAAAGGGAGATATTCACGATATAGGCAAAAACATAGTAAAAGTTCTGCTCGAAAACTACGGCTTCGACGTAATCGATTTAGGCAAGGACGTTGCGCCCGAGACGGTGCTTAAAGCGGTTATTGATAACGGCGTCAGACTCGTCGGCTTAAGCGCGCTTATGACGACAACGGTTGTCAGTATGCAGGAGACTATTGATCTGTTGAAGCGTGAACTCGGCGACATTACCGTCTGCGTGGGCGGAGCGGTTCTCAATCAGGAATACGCCGATTCTATAGGCGCGGACTTCTACTCAAAGGACGCGATGGGTACGGTCAGATTCTGTGAAAAATTCTTTACCGAAAATTAATTAAAAAGCTATTGACAATATCATACTTATATAGTATGATATCTGCGAATTCATACAAAATTACTGTGAATTAAATTCACGGTTTCGAAAAGAGTGATAAAAATGAAGGTTTATGCCGACAACGCGGCAACAACAAAGCTGTCGGAAAAGGCGCTCGCGGCTATGATGCCCTATCTTACCGAGACCTTCGGTAACGCGTCCAGCCTTTACGATATCGGTCAGCAGGCTCATCACGGCGTACAGTTTGCGCGTCAGACCGTAGCCGAGGTTATAGGTGCCGACACCAACGAGGTTTATTTCACCTCGGGCGGCAGCGAGGCTGACAACTGGGCAATCAAGGGCGTTGCAGAGGTTATGGCGAAGAAGGGCAAGAAGCATCTTATTACCTCAGCATTCGAGCACCATGCGGTGCTTCACACCATGCAGAAGCTTGAAAAGGACGGCTTCGAGGTCACCTACCTCCCCGTTTACGAAAACGGAATTGTCAAGGTTGAGGACGTTAAGAACGCAATCCGTGAGGATACGGCTCTCGTTACAATTATGTACGCCAACAACGAAATCGGAACAATTCAGCCCATAGCCGAAATCGGAAAGGTATGTCACGAAAAGGGAGTTATCTTCCACACCGACGCCGTTCAGGCGGTAGGACATCTTCCGATTAACGTTAAGGAACAGAATATCGATATGCTCTCTATGTCGGGTCATAAATTCCACGGTCCCAAGGGCATAGGCGCTCTGTATATGAGAAAGGGAATCAGAATTCCCAATCTTATCGAGGGCGGCGCTCAGGAGGCCGGAAAGCGCGCAGGTACCGAAGCTGTTTACGCGATGGTAGGTATGGCAACGGCGCTTAAAGATGCAAACGACAATCTTGAAAGCAATATGAAAAAGATGTCCGCGCTTCGCGACAGACTTATCGACGGACTTCTTAAAATAGACTCGTCAAGGCTCAACGGCGACAGAAACTGCCGTCTTCCCGGCAACGTCAACATAAGCTTTGAGGGCGTTGAGGGTGAAAGCCTGCTGCTCTATCTCGATTTGCAGGGTGTTTCGGCTTCGTCGGGTTCGGCATGTACTTCGGGTTCGCTCGATCCGAGCCACGTATTATTAGCAATAGGACTTCCCCACGAGGTTGCGCACGGTTCGTTGAGACTTTCGCTGTGCGAAGCAAATACCGAAGAGGAAATTGACTATATTATTGAATGCGTTCCGCCGATTATCGAGAGGCTGCGTTCAATGTCCCCGCTCTGGGAAAGAATTCAAAAGGAAAGAGGTAACGCTTAATGGAATATTCAGAGAAAGTAATGGAGCATTTTGCCCGTCCCCATAACGTCGGAAAAATCGAGGACGCAGACGGTGTCGGCGAAGTCGGCAACGCAAAATGCGGCGATATAATGAAAATGTATATCAAGGTTGACGACGGCATCATCACCGACGTAAAGTTCAACACCTACGGCTGTGCTTCGGCAATAGCTACCTCGTCAATGGCAACCGATATGATTAAGGGCAAGCCCGTTTCAGAGGCCCTCAAGCTGACCAACAAGGCTGTTGTCGAGGCCCTCGACGGACTGCCGGCGGTCAAGATTCACTGCTCGGTTCTTGCCGAAGAGGCTATCAAGGCTGCGGTCAAGGATTACTATGACAAAAACGGCATCGAGTATGACAAGGAGCTTTTCAAAGAGGACAGCTGCCACTACGAGCATCACCACGACGCTTAAATTAAAGCATAAAAAGGACACCGCAGGGTGTCCTTTTTTGTTACTCAATTCTGAATCTTAAGATATATTTCGTGTCACGCTATACTCCAACCTCCCCTTGTCAGGGGAGGTGTCAAACGCCTTAGCGTTTGACGGAGGGGTAGTCAAGTTTTCCCGTAGATTTACTACCCCTCAGTCATTTTGCTTCGCAAAACGACAGCTCCCCTGACAAGGGGAGCTTAAACGGTTAACTATTATGCTTTTGTGATTAATTCCATTATATAATCGCGTTCGTTATTGATTATCAGCAGCGCGCCGACCGTTGCGGATAGAAGCAGTATTAATACGGTTATCAGAAATACCGTCAATTTCAATGCCTTTTTGTCGGTAATTCCGTTCATCAGGTCAACGAGAACAAGCGTTGCCAGCAAAGTCATAACGAGCATAATGTCAGCAAGGTAGCGTATGTTAACCCCGCCCAGACACATATCAACAAAGGCGATTACAAACACACACGCCGCGCCGCTTAAGACGAAGCCCGTTTTGACCTTGTTTTTCTCGCCCGCATAAAGCGGAAGCGAGGCGAATATCGCCCAGTTGCACGGCAACGAGAGCGCGCCTACGGTCGAGGTCAGGTAAACGTAACCGTTGTAATTCATTTCCTTAATGATATTGACAAAGCTGATTTTAAGATACGGCAGCTCGCCGATAATTTCGGGTTGTTTTATAAAGTAGTAATAAAACGTCGGAAGTATGAGCGCAGCGCTTAAGGAATACTCGTGTACGTCATGAACGGTCAGCTGATAGACCGAGCCGAATTCAAAAACATTGCCGAAGCGCGCGTAGTTATACCACATAACGAACGCCGCGCCGATACAGACGGGAACGGCGAATGAAAGCACCTGACGGAGCTTGATTTTTGCGCTGAAATCCTTATTGAGAAGGACGTTGAGATAAACGGGAATTCCCATCAACGCGAACAGCGCCATATTCGGTCGGGAAAGCACTAAAAATACAAGCGATACCGCGCTGAGTGCAAAAAACAGGCACTTACTGCCGACGGTCTTTTTTTCGTACGCCGTCAAAGTAGTCAGCAGGAAAAGCGCCAGAAAGAGTATGCCCGACTGTACTGCGGTATAATAAAAATCCGCGCTCGACTGTACCATGAACACAAGGCTTCCGAACTCGACGGTTATTATCGAAAAAGCCAACAGGAAAAGGTTGACTTCCTTTAAGAAAAGCTTCTGTATTTTAACCGTCAGCGCCGCGATAACGAACACGGTTATAAACGACATTATGAAGCAAACAGTTTGCGCCGACGGTACGGCTTTCGTAACAAAGTAAAACGGGTAATATACGAGCAGTACGGGCGCTATGCCGAAATAGCAATAGTAGCTTCCCTCAAAGTATGCTCTGTCCCAGAGATAGCTGACGCCGAGCTCGTCCCTTGCCGCCCAGTCGTAAGGATTGAGCATTTCGGCAAGCGCGGGCGAAGGCTCAACGTCGAGCCTTAACTGATGCTTCATCAGCGCGTCGAAAAGCTGTTCGTACGGACTGTAACGGGCAAGGTCGCCCTCAAAAGGATACGGTATACTCTCTTTGAAAAGCAGGTGAAAAATCCAGTAAGCCAGAAAGCCGCAAGCGCCCACACATAAAAATATGAGGGCGTTGTGGCTTATCTTTTTTGAATTGTAGTTTTTTCCGTACAGCCCGAATATCGCCGAAAGCGCCGCAAAAACCGCAAAGGCGGCAACGCTGCACGAGATAAACAGAGTCATGGTATCAGCCTATAAAATCAACAAATTCCGAAACGTCTTTTCTGACCTTTTCTCTTAATTCATAGCCGTCAACGGCGTAACCCGTTGCAACGACAAGTCTTACCTTCTCGCTCTTTGAAAGACCGAGTGCGTTCGAAAGCTTCTTTTCGTCAAACCAGCCCAAAATACAGGTCTGAAGTCCGAGGTCGGTCGCCTTGAGCGTGTAGTATGAAACAGCCGCGCCGACGTCGAGCTGAGCAAATTTCTGAGAGCTTACCATCTCGGCAATTCCCGCCTTGAGCGTTGCGGGCTTCTCAACGAAAACTGTGAACGCGGGACAGTCCTCGGTGAATTTGTTTCTGCCCATAAGCTGAAGCGCGTCCTTGACAAATCTTGCCTTTTCGCCCGTAACGACGAAAAGCTTCCACGGCTGAGAATTGCACGCCGACGGTGTGAGCCTTACGGCCTTAACAAGCTCCTCAAGCTTCTCCTTTTCGACGGGTTTGTCCGAATAGCTTCGGCAGGACTGTCTTGTGTTGATAAGTTCATCAAATGAATATGCCATGGTTTTCTTCCTTTCTTTCTCTCCTCGCGAATATTATAAAACAAATTAGAATTATATGCAATATTTGTTTGCCTAATCATAAATAATGTGTTAAAATAAAGTGATATATTATACAGAGGTGAAAGCTATGTCAAAAAACAGTTTGTTCGACGGCTTTTCAATGCTCACCGAATTCTATGAAATCAAGACGGCTGACGGTTACTTCAACAGCCGTATGCGTGATACGGTGGCGTATTTCGACCTGTT
>JAEEGL016131446.1_pt1 | contig 25037 bp, 19 predicted proteins | sample 9134231 | NCBI WGS metagenome assembly JAEEGL01 (sample SAMN16246548, study PRJNA631951) | gut metagenome | biome: gut microbiome; feature: rumen; material: fiber-attached | host: Bos | place: Iran: Karaj | collected 2018-10 | reverse complement strand
CCGCTCTGCTCACTACCATTGTTATTGCCCGGATCCTTGTTCTTGTTTCCGCCGACAAAAATGGTACAGCTGCTCAGCAAAAAGAGCAGACTAAATAAAAGGGTAATTGGTTTTACAAACTTTTTCATAGACAGTTCTCCTATTATAAACTTTACTAAAAGTATAACATGAGAGTTCCAATTTTTAAAATATTAATTTTGAATTAAATTTTTAACGACCTTGCCTGAAATTATTAAAGGGCGGCAGAGGGGACAAAGGCCAGGAGGCGGGAATCCGGAAAATTCTTCATCCATAATAAAAATAATTTTATCAATCCCTTATATTGACGATAAGAGAGTGGACTAGTAAAATTATAGAATACTATTTTTCTTGGGGGTTTTATGAAAGAAAAAATAAGACTTTGTCTGATTCTGGCCGGTCTTTTTACAGCTTTTGGGTTTTTTGCATCTTGTACAAAAGATGTCCAGACACCAGGTTCTATAACACTGGATGCTTCAGAGCTGGTAAATCAGATTATAACTTTAAATACGATAGCAGAGGAAGCAGAAGGAGATAATCCTCAACAAGGAAATGAACCTTCCGGATATGAAGGAATAGATATGGCAATGCTGGAAAGCAGTCTTAAAAGTCTGATTGATCAGAATTTTATTATAAAGGCTGCCTTAACACTTTCCGGAGATTATACAGGTACATCAACAAAAAATGCGTCGGCCTGGACTTATATTAAAAACAACTCTCCAATGATAGAAGGGGAAGAAGAAAAGCCGGAACCTTTTACACTGGAAATAAATAATGTTCCTGTTGACAGCAGTGTAGAAGTAGAGCTTTCTGTCTGGTTCGAAGTTTCTCAGCTCTACCAGACTCTTATGGAAAGCGCAATCGAAAATTATTTTAGCGTCTTAGATGGAAGCAAGGATTTTTATGATGGCATTAAACAGCAGCTGGTTTATCAGTTTTCTGCAAACCGTTATAAGGACCTTAAGTTTGTAGGAAAAACAAATGAGCCTGTTCTGGTAAAAGCCGGCGAAAATCATGTAGACATTACAATGGAACAGACAGACGGATTTATAGTCCTTGGTGGAACAGAAATTAGTCTGGCAGATAACGATAGTCTGGAATTGCTGGTAGAGAACCAGTTTGATGATACAAACGGGCCAGAAGATACCTATATTAAAATTTATTGTGCCGGCAGTGATTACGAGATTGTCAGGGTAGGTTACCTTGATATGAGTAAAAACTGGACATATTTAGATCTGGATGAAAGCACAGAAGAAATAGAAGACAGCCTTGAAATAAAGGACGAAGAGGGAAGATATTGGAATTTTTCAATTGTTGATAATAAACTTATAATTACTCCGCTTGAAAAAGAGGAAGAAAATGACGAAGGAATCATCAATACAATAGAAGCCGGAAATGCTCAATCCTTTTTTACAGGAAGCAACAGCTTTACTATTATTGCCAGAAATAAATATACCGGCCAATACAAAACAGCCGTATATAAGGGTCTGTAAGGAGAAAGAAAATGAAAAGATTAAATATATTTATAGCATTAAGTGCAGTTCTTCTTTTTGCCTCCTGCGGCAACGGATTACAAAAGCCTGTAGAAGCAGAAAAAGGCCGGGTAAGTTTTTTCCTTGAAGTAAATGGAGTAAAAACAAATAAGAACCAGGCCCGCACAATTGCGCTTGATCAAAGAGAAGACATTTTAAAGGATTTTAACTTTACTGCCCTTCTTGTTAATGAAGAAGACAGCTCTAAAAACAAAAGTCAGACAGGAAGCTTTCAAGAGATTTCTAACTACCTGCATGATGTTTCTCTGGCAAAAGGCCGCTGGACCCTTACCGTAAATGGTGTAATGAGAGGTAAAGATTCAAAGCTGAGCGGTTCAACTGATTTTACAGTTGGCGGAAGAGAAGTGGTATTTGTTCTTAAGCTTGCTTTTAGTGGCAGCGAAAAGGGAAGCATAAAGTACAGGTTTGAACCGCCTTATATTGTAGAGCTTCCGATTGTTAATAAAATAATTCTTTATCCTTTACAAAAGTTCCTGGCAGGAACTTATGAGGAAGAAGATTTGATTACTTATTTTTATCCGGACTATCAACCTGAGGTTACAGAACCCGATGCTTCTGAATTATTAAAATTTGAGATTGAAGAACCGGAAGAAATGGGTTCAGATGTAGACCCTGATGATCCAAACCCTGTTAATCCTAATCCGGACACCATAGTTCTTAAAGACATAGCTCCAGGCGAATACTATCTGGAATTATGGGATTACGAATCTTCTGTTTTTAATGATATAGCCTATGTTTATCCGGGGCTTACAAGCAAAGGAGTAGTAGATACAGGAAAAAGCCGTTATGTTCTGGACCTGCAGTGTGGAAATATACAAGGTTCCGGACTGGAAGATATAGGAGACTTCTTTACCGATGGAATTGCTTATTTACCGGGATACGACAATAATCCAATTCCTGTTCGCCCGGGTTACATGCTGACCGGCTGGTACGATACACCGGAAGACCCAGACTTTGGCCTTGCCCCAAGAGTACCGCTTGACCAGAAGCTTCTTACACAGGAAACAGAGTTTGGCAATGGTATTAACCGTATTGGAGTTCATACCCTGTATGCAGGCTGGAAGAAGGCAGATATTCCTGAAGAATTGATGAATAAGAATCTTTTCTTAAAAAAAGGTACTGGTGATGGAATTTATATTGTCAAAGGTAATTTTAACAACAAATTTGAATATTCAGGATATAGTGTAAGTGATATTCCACAGAGTTATGTTGTTGTGGGAGATTTAATTTATTGGATTGACCAACCTAAACTTTGTTTTGTGGATATTGAAACCTTAGAGCAAGATGAAAACAAGAATGAATTCTATTATATGTCAGAGAATCAAATAGAAATACCGGCTCTTCCAGAACATGAAGAGGACAGCAACGAAGCAAGGGCACTTTATTATGATGGAGGAAATATTCTGTATGCTCTTTGTTTAACAGAAGGTGGAGACGGAGAGGCAGGAATCTGGAACCTTGTAAAAATTACTTTACCAGAGTATACAGGAGAGACTCCTGTTGCAGAATTAATCGCTATAGAAGAGGAAGATAGCCGCCCGACTTCTTCACTTTATGATTATTGGATAGATTCCGATAGTAACCGAAGAATAGTCAGCATTAATTTTGTCATAAAAGAAGGAAAGATGTATGTACAATCTTGTTTTAGTGCTGGCCAAGATATTTTAAATAGAGCTCAGCTTGCAGCCTTTAATATAGATGTTTCTTCAAAAGCCTTTAACATGGCTGGTGGTATCAAAGAACTGTCAGAAATTTACCAGCCGACTAAGTATGGTGTTGACTCCAGAGAACACCACGAGGGGGAGGATCTGCTTTCAAATGTAACAGTACAAGATATGTATGTGGATAACACCGGTATTTACCTGCTCATTAGAGATACTTCTATTACATGGAATGGAACGGGCCCACAGGATACACTTGTATCTACAGGTGCCATTGTTGCTCTTGATTTTGATTTGAATGTTATTAAAACCTATGGAAAAGCAGAAGCAAAAGAGTTTCCATATATTAAGAACGGAACTCAAGAATTTGTTTCTGTTCTTTCTGTTGCCCATGAATATGACACAAGCTGTTTTGCAGAGCCTTACAAGCTTTTAGCCGTTTATGACCGTAAGTTTATATTCCAGGAAAGAGGTATTTTCTGTTACTTAAGTGATAATCGCCAAAAGAGGTATAAAGTAAAACAATTCTTAAATCGTGTTACAGTATTTGATCTTGATAAAGAATGTATTACTTATACTCAGGTAACTGATACAGATATAGGAGAAGATTCTTCTATAATCGATGTTTATAATGAAGTAGGTGCAAGCTGTTTCTCTTTTGACAACTAATTATTTATGGCTACACCCCTGATTTCTGTCTGTATTCCAGTTTATAACACCGAACCCGTCTTGCAGCGCTGTTTAGACAGTGTCGCAGGGCAGACCTTCGGAGACTTTGAAATTGTTATTGTAAACGATGCAAGCTGCGGGCAGGATGAGCAGGGGAATGGCTGTAAAAAAATTGTAAAGGACTTTCAAAAAGAGCTCAAAAAAAGGCGGCTTAAAAATCATATAGAATACCTTGAGCATAGCACAAACAAGGGTATTGTAATTACCCGTAAAGACCTTGTTTATGCTGCCCGAGGGGAATATATTTTTATGCTGGACAGCGACGATTATCTTCCGCCGGATGCCCTGCAGATGCTTGCACAAAGAATAAATGGGCAGGAGCAGACGCCCGACATCATTCAGGGTAATGCCGCCGTCTTTGAACTGAACCAAGAGGGGCAGCCTCATTTTACGGGCAAAACACGCGGGAACATTTCTTACGAAAAAATTACAGGTCACGACATTTTTACAGCGGCTTTTTTGGAACATAAAATTTCCTGCTTTTTGTGGGCCAAGCTAATACGCCGCGAGGTTTTTCTGGACGCCCTTGAGTTTATTCCCGATGTTTACTGCATCCTTGCCGAAGATTTTCTTATTTCATTTTTTATAACCCAACTTGCGGCTTCTTATATTGGTATAGATCATACGGTTTATAATTATTGTACCTCAAGTGGAATTTCTTCCAAAGTAATTATTACCAGTCTTGACCGCTGGGAGCAGTGCTGTTCGGTGGCTTCGGTTTTTACGACAATTTTTTCCTGGGAACAGGAGCAGAAGGAGCTTACGGGGATCAGTCCTCTTTCTGCCCGGGAAATTAAAGCAATTACCGGCTATGCTGTAGGTTACCTTAAAAACAATCTTGAGCAGCTGAGACTTGCAGTTCACCCGGATTTACGGGAAGAAGCCCACAAAATCCTGGAAGATTTTTGGGGACAATCTTTTGTAAAGCGCATTGAAAATGAGATAAACAATTCATTATAATAAATCTATGAAACGCGAAAAAATTGTTGTATTGGACTTTGGTTCACAGTATGCCCACCTTATTGCCAAGCGCTTTCGTATGCTCGGCTATTATTCCGAAATTGCACTTCCTACCGCAAGCCTGGATACCTTTGAAAATGCCCGCGGCGTAGTTTTTTCTGGCGGCCCTTCATCTGTTTATGATGATGACGCTCCTGCCTTTAACAGCGATATCCTTAAGTTGCCGGTTCCTATTCTTGGACTTTGCTACGGCCACTATATTGTTCAGACCGGTTACAAGGGCAAGGTTGGAAAAGCTCCTGTAGGCGAGTTTGGTTTTGCTACCCTGAACTTTGCAGAGGGCATGGGTGGCAGCTCTTCCAGGTGCCCGCTTTTTAAAAACATTAGCGGCGACCAGCAGGTCTGGATGAGTCACCAGGACGGAGTACTTGAAATGGGAGAAGGCTTTGAAGTTGTGGGCTCTACCAAGGACTGTCCTTTTGCGGCAACCCAGAATCTTGAAAAAAAGCGTTTCAGTCTTCAGTTCCACTGCGAGGTAAAAGACACTCCTTGCGGCAACCAGATTTTCCAGAACTTTGCAGATTTTTGCGGAATGGAAAAAAACTGGGACCAGGACACAGTATTAAATTATATTCTTGAAAACATTAAAAAGGATGCAGGGGACAAAAATGTTCTGCTCTTCCTTAGCGGCGGTGTAGATTCTACAATTACTTTTGCTTTGCTGAACAAGGCCCTTGGTGCTGACCGTGTACTTGGCCTCCACATTGATAACGGCTTTATGCGCAAAAACGAAAGTGCCAATGTTGCCGCTGCCTATAAAAAGTTTGGCATGACTAACTTTATTACAGAAGATGCCAGCCAGAGTTTTTTACAGGCAGTTGCGGGGCTCACAGACCCACAGAAAAAGCGCATGGCAGTCGGCGAAAATTTTATTACCGTGCGCGACCGTGTTGTAGAAGCCCAGCATCTTGACCCAAATAACTGGATGCTTGCTCAGGGCACCCTTTACCCGGACATCATTGAATCGGGCGGAACCAAAAACAGTCACACAATCAAAACCCATCATAACCGCGTTGCCGGCATTCAGGAGCTCATTGCCAAGGGTATGATTATTGAACCGGTACGCGACCTTTACAAGGACGAGGTTCGTGCCATTGGTAAAAAGCTTGGCCTTCCTGATGAATTAGTAATGCGTCATCCTTTCCCTGGACCGGGCCTTAGCATAAATGTTTTGTGCAGCGACGGTTCTCTTAGCGACAAGGATAAAGAGGAAATACAGCTTGCCCAAAAGGAACTGGATGCAATCAAACTGGACATGTTCTGCGAAAAATGCAGCGCCGGTCTTAAACGAAGCATACTTCCTGTCCGCTCTGTTGGGGTTCAGGGAGACTTCCGCACATACCGCTTCCCGGCCTTGTTGTCCTTTGAAGGTGATGCGGCAACAGGCTTTTACCATGTCCCTGGCAAACGAGAAAAACTGGAGGCCTGTTCAAGTACAATTACAAACTCTGCTAAATATATAAACCGCACCTGCATCAAGCTTTATCAGAAGCCCGGCCTTGCAGACAGCGATCTTAAAATCCAGCAGGGTTATACAACAAAAGACCGACTGGATCAGCTGCGCGAAGTAGATAACATTGTTTTGACAGAGCTTCACAAAAGCGGCTGGTACGACAAGATTTTCCAGCACCTTACAATAATTTTACCTTATGCCAGTGCCCCGGATCATTCAACCTTTGTTCTGCGCCCGGTAATCAGCGAAGATGTAATGACCGCCCGCTTTGCCCTGCTGCCGGAAGAACTGCTCCAGACCATTGTACATAAAATTGCAGATCTGCCTTTTGTAGACGCGCTGTATTTTGATGCTACAAACAAACCGCCTGCAACCTTTGGCTGGGAGTAAAGGAAATATAAATACGGGAAAGGCATTATAAATCCTTAAGTTAAAACTGGCGCGAAGGAACAAAAGGGTGGGCAAAATGACTCTGACTGTTGATGCCGCGCGAGCGGCATTTGATAGTTCCACTACAACAGTCAGCGGCAAGCGGGCTAGCCCGCGCTTTTGACCACCCTTTTGTGACTGGGAGCCACTCTTAAGATTGAATTATTTATAATGCCTTTCCCGGTGCATATTTTCATATTTTCAACACTTTGCTATAATTTTTCTCATTATATTTATGAAGGAGGATAATTTTATGAAAAAATTATCTGTAATTGTTTTGGCTCTGGTTGCCGCTCTTGTGCTTGCAGGATGTAAGTCTACCGGAAATCAGGATGCCGTAAACGAATCATTCAAAAAAGTATACTCAACCTATGCCGGCATCGTTAATCTTGACAGTGCAGAAGACTACACGGTAGCAGAAGGAGACACCCTTACTTCTATCGCAAAGGCAAAATATGGCGAGGATAACGGATATTATTTCCCTCTTATCATGGTAGCATCAAAGAATGTAAGCGACCCTGAACTTATTAGTCCCGGGGCTAAGCTTGTTATTCCTGACTACAATGCAAACATCAATGACAAGGAACAGGCTGCAAAGCTCAAGCCTTACTTTAAAGACATTGCCAATGTTTACAAACAGAAGAAAACTCCAGGTGCCGCCGACATCCGCGAGCAGCTGCTCTTGATTTCTGAAGATTTGGGAAAATAATCCAACGCCTTAAATTAAAAAAAGCCGTACAGTTTTGTTTTGAAGCTGTACGGCTTTTTTTATTTGTCCTAAGAATCAAATCGGGAATCTAATTATCTTTCCTGCAAAATTCCCGGATTTTTCTTCATGAAGTTCATCCATATGTAAATTGTTTTTGATTTATATATGTTCTATACCATCTTTTCCTTGGTCCCCAGAAACACCCGGAGCTCCTGTAGCTCCATCCACGCCTCCTCCAGGTCCCCAGCTACCATCTCCACCTTTTTCACCTGGTGTAGCATCCTCAAAAATGTTACCTCTGGTATGTCCATCTTCAGCTGATCGAGTTTTATAAGAACTTATAAAACAAATATTCTCAATCACCCTGCCATCTTTCATTGGATTAAGAGTCAGAACCCCATTAGAATATCCAGAATATTCAAGGATAGATGGATTATTCAAAATATTAATTGATTCTTTGTATTTTGAATAATCAAATATCAAGGTTTTAGTTGACGCTTGATATAATATATTACCTAAACTATCTAAGATTTCAGTTTTATCATCGTTATAAAGTTTACTGATTTTTTCCTGAATTGTTTCAAGATTCTCATTACAATGTTTTACAAAGTAATCATTCAATATTCTCTTTTCAGAAGCAAAAGAATCATCCAAGTAATCCCAAATGCAATACAATGAGTGGTCTGGAAAATCAATCATTACATAATTTGATTCATCCAATCCATTAACCCATTTTTCATAAGATAAACAGTTGTTCGTTTATTCCCAACCGCCTTCCGCTCCTTGTTTTCTGCTATCCAAACCTTTTGTTGCTTTTGCAGTAGCATCCTTGCTACCATTTACAGTATAAACTGCATGCCCATATTTATCTGCTTTGTTCGCTTTATCTCCTGACACTTCGCCTCCATAAATGATTCCTCCTGTGTTAGATTTAATGAAATCACCTATAGATCCGGTTACTTCATACATGGAAACATATACTCCCCCGCCAGAAACTTTCGCTTTATTACCGCTGATAACACCATCATTCATAAAGAATTGCCCGCCAGAAGATACATATACACCACCACCATTATTTGCAGAATTATTTGAAATAACCCCGTTATTCATAGTAAATATGCTACGTTCTCCTATATAGACTCCTCCAGCATCAGCATCTTTTTCTGAGTTTACATTTTCAGAAATCAATCCCTCATTCATAATAAATGTACTTATTCTAAGTTCAACACCAATGTGTGAATTTTTGCTTATTTCTCCTGCATTCATTGTGAAAGCACCTTTCTGAATGCTAACTCCTCCATGATTATTATGTATGGATCCGTTGTTCATTTCAAAGATTCCATTTCCACAAACTCCCCAACCCTTATTACTGTATATTTCACCTCCTTCCATTATAAATTTTCCATTTTCTGCTCCAGAGATAATTGATGGAACATGAAGATTAAATGCATCTTTGATATTAATATCAATATAAACTGCTGGACACCAATGATCCCTGATACACCCTGCTTTCATCGTAAAAATACCATTACCTGATACACATACGGCCCCTTTCCCAAAATTGCCATTACCAAAAATCTGACCATCCACCATTGTAAACACACCATTTACATATACTCCATTTCCACCACCATAATCGTTTCCTACTCCTGCACAATTACCAGAAATCCTTCCTCCATTCATTGTGAAAGTAGCATTTTTGTCTACGAAAACACCGCCTCCAAAACCAAGCCCCCTTTTTATATTTCCCTGCTCATGGGCGGTGTTATCACATATTGCTCCTCCATTCATTATCAAAGTACAATTTTCACCAACATTAACACCCGCTCCAGCAGAACTACAATTTGAATACACTATCCCGCCATTAATTATAAAAGTCCCACCATGCAATACATCTACACCGCCTCCAAACCAATTGGGAATCTCCACATTACTGTGTTCAACACTTCCACTTTCCATAATGAAAATCCCTCCATCTACAGTCACTGGAGGTCTACTTGCAGTTTGTAATCCTTTTAGAGATACCCCTCCCTCCAAAACAAATGTTACATTTTTTTTAATAGTAAAAAGAGACGAAGATGGACTTCTTGTTACATATGTTACTGTTGAAGATATCGTATCTGTAGTCGTAAGATGAATATTTACTTTTTTACCACCATAATCCAAAACATTGCTGGGGCTAGCAATTTCTCCATCCAAAACAATGGTGTACTCCCCTCCATCCTTTGCATTTGATGTTATCCAATCAAGGGCATCAGATAAATCCATTTCTTCCTTAAATGTGTCACCGACATATAGACCTTTCTTTAGTTGTTGTGCATAGGCAAACATTCCAATCATCAAGAATAAACAAATGTAAACAATTCTTTTCATAATCTCTCCTACTTGTAAAAACCTAGTTTTTATCCGCGATTTTAGTCCGCCGACTTTTTTATCTTTTTAGCAAAATGTAGTGTTTTTTATGTAAAGTACTTGCTATTTGTTTACATTATTGTACCATAGTATCACTATATTGCTAGTAAAAAATACAAAAATACTTGCGTAAAGTTATATTATGACAGAAGATGAATTGCAGACACGGGTAATTCAAAACATCCGTGCTTTACGTAAAAAAGCTGGGCTATCACAGGAAAAACTGGCAGACAAAGCTGATATTTCACGTCAAATGATGAATGATATTGAGGGACATCGACGCTGGCTTACAAAAAGAACTCTTGTCAAACTTGCAAATGCACTTGAGGTAGATGTCCACGAACTTTTTATTCCTTCTGCTCAGGAAAACGAAAAAACAAAAGGAATTTACGACACAATCACCCAGGAAGTTGTTTCCCATGTAAAAGAAGCAGTTGATAAGGCCCTGAAGGGATTATAAATCTTTCATAGGGGAAATCCACTAGAAAAAAATCTTGATTTTCGTTATATTTTGTACATAGTATGAAATCTGAAGAAAGTTCCAAAATTGTAATTCTCAAGGTGAACAGAACAATTCATACTATTATACTTTGAATCTTAATGGCGAGTTTCTACTATAGGGACTCGCTTTTTTTATGGGAGAAATATTTATGTGTGGAATCGTTGGTTATATTGGACAAAAAGAGGCTACTCCGGTTTTGATTAATGCCCTTAAAAAGCTGGAATACCGCGGCTATGACAGTGCGGGAATTGCGGTTTTTGACGGAGAAGACATTATTGTACGCAAGGCAAAGGGAGCCCTTAAATTTCTGGAAGAAAAAATTGCCGGCGAGACCATAAAGGGTTCTCTTGGAATTGGTCATACCCGCTGGGCTACTCACGGTGAACCAAGCGATATCAACGCCCACCCGCAGACAAATGTAAGCGGTTCCATTGCCATTGTTCATAACGGTATTATAGAAAATTATATGGAGCTTAAAAGCTGGCTGCAGGCTCAGGGAATTGTATTCCGCAGTCAGACCGATACCGAAGTTATTGCCCATCTTGTAAATTATTATTACGAACAGACCAGCGATATTTTCAGCGCAATCATTAAGGCTATTCACAAGCTGGAAGGAAGCTACGCTCTTGGAGTTGTCTGCAAGGATTATCCGGACCGCCTGATTGCTGCCCGTAAGGAAAGCCCCCTTATTATTGGTCTTGGTCAGGGTGAAAATTTTATTGCCAGCGATGTTCCTGCCGTGCTTGAATACACCCGCGATGTTTACTTTCTTGACCAGAAGGAGCTTGCGGTTTTATACGAAGACCATGTAGACCTCTTTACTGATGAAGGTGAAAAGGTTATTAAAGAGCCTTACCATGTAGACTGGGATATTTCTTCTGCCGAAAAAGGCGGTTATGCCCACTTTATGCTTAAGGAAATTTATGAGCAGCCAAAGGCTCTTAAAGACACCCTGCGCCCTCGTCTTGTAAAAGATGGTTCGCGCAATGTAGACATAAAATTTGACGAAGTAGAATTTGGCGATGACTGGAAAAATGCAGGCCGAATTGTTATTACTGCCTGTGGAACTGCCTACCATGCCGGTGCTGTTGCAAAATATACTTTTGAAAAGCTTGCCCGTATTCCGGTTGTTGTAGATTTTGCCAGCGAGTTCCGTTACCGCGACCCTATTTTGTATAAAAACGATATCTTTATTGTAATAAGCCAGTCCGGTGAAACTGCCGACACTCTTGCTGCCCTGAGGCTTGCAAAGGAAGCCGGGGCCCGCATTATTGCAATTACAAACTGCGTAGGTTCTACCGTAAGCCGCGAAGCCGATGATGTTATTTACACCTGGGCCGGTCCCGAAATTGCAGTTGCTTCAACCAAGGCTTATACAACCCAGCTTATGTGTTTGTGCCTCCTGGCTCTTAAGGCTGCCCACCTGCGGGGAACAATTGATGACAAAAGCTTTTGCAAGCTGCTTGATGAACTTGAAAGTGTTCCGGAAAAAGCCCAGGCAATTCTGGACAACCAGGCAGATGTTCAGAAATTTGCATCCCGCAACTTTAACAAGGAAAAGGTTTTCTATATCGGCCGCCAGTTTGACAGCGCAACCAGTCTTGAATGTGCCCTTAAGCTCAAGGAAGTAAGCTACATGCACTCCGAAGCCTTTGCCGCCGGTGAACTTAAGCACGGACCGATTGCCCTTATTGACCGCATGACTCTGGTTGTTGCAACTGCCACAAGCCGGGCCCTTTTTGACAAGCTCAAGAGCAATATTGTAGAAGTAAAATCGCGGGGAGCTGCAACTCTGGTAATTACCCAGGACAATTCCGGCAGCTTTGGCGACTCTGCCGACACAGTAATTTCCATTCCGGAAACCGATGAAGCCTTTATTTCTATGCTTGCCATCATTCCGGCCCAGCTTTTTGCCTATTATTGTGCCGTTCAGAGAGGTAACGACCCGGATAAACCGAGAAACCTGGCTAAGTCGGTTACGGTAGAGTAGGCATACAGATAAGATTGTTGTAGATTGCTTCGCTCCGCTCGCAATGACGAAGGCCTTGTGCAATGACGAAGGCCTTGCGAAATCTGGGTCATTGCGAGGAGCGCAGCGACGCGGCAATCCATAAAAATAAATTTGATTTTCTCTTAAAATAAGCTAAAATATATATACTATTATGCGAAAGTGTTTATTGATAAGTTTATTTTTATCCTTTCTCGTCTTGCCATGCTTTTCACAAAACGGCTTTTTCGATAATTATGTATACCAATCCTGGAGCTCCTTTGGAGGACTTTCGGGTACAACAGCCAACGATATATATCAAACCAAGGACGGCTTTATAAACATAGGAACTTACGAAGGTCTTGTCCGCTTTGACGGTGTAAAGTTTACTTCAATAAACAGATCTATCGACAGCGATTACAGCATTGTTTCTGTACGAACAATGATTCAGGATAGCCGCGGAGATATATGGCTTGGTTCAAATGACGAAGGAGTTCAAAAAATTTCTCCAAACGGCAACAAGCTTTATACTCTGGAAGACGGACTCCCTAACAGCTCCATCCGTGCCCTTGCCGAGGACAAAGACGGAAACATCTGGATTGGAACTGCCGGTGGTGTAGTTTACCTTACTCCGGACGGCAAGCTTTTTACTCCTCAGTTTGCACCGGGAACTACTGCAAGCGGTGTAATCACTTCCCATATTTTCTGCGACAATGTTGGCCGAATCTGGCTTACAATTTCCAACGAAAACGGCTTTTTCCTTTTTACAAACGGAGTTTTCCGCCCCCTGCTTGAATTTGAAAAATTCGGCCGCTATTTTGCAACTGCAATCTACCAGGATGCTGCAGGCATTTTCTGGATTGGACTGGGAGACAAGGGTTTGTGCCGTATGGAAAACGGCACAGCAACTATCATCACGACAAACACCCTGCTGGACAAAGTGCCAACCTGTTCAATCCTTCAGGATAAAAACGGCGATATCTGGTTTGGAACAGAAAAAGGCCTTGTCGTATATACCAAAGGTGAATTCATAGAATACAAGGGAGCCCCGGAGCTGGTTGGTTCAAATATCAACAGAATAATCCAGGACCGCGAAGACAATATCTGGTTTGCAACAGACCGCAACGGTATTGGTAAAATGACTCACGGAAAATTCAAACTCAGCAGGCTTGGAATAACCGTAAATGCCCTTGATGAAACCCCGGACGGAAGAATCTGGGCCGGAACAGACTCCGGTGTCTTCTGCTATTACAAGGACGAACTTGAAACAAATCCTCTTACAGAATATACAAAGGGCCTGAGAGTCCGCCATGTGGAAACAACTGCAGACGGAAAACTTCTGGTAAGCTGCTACACCAAGCCCGGCCAGCTTCTTTATGACGGAAAAAAAATAATCAACTGGTCTACAGACCAGGGACTTGTTGGAGACAAGGTTCGCGTAGCCATCCAGACAGGAAAGAACGAATACTATGTCGGAACAACTACCGGCTTGAGTATTATTCATGCCGATGGAAGCATTCATAATATCCGTCAGGCCGAAGGTCTTGAAACTGAATATGTAATGACTATTTATAAGGATAGCCATGATGTTGTCTGGGTTGGAACAGACGGCGGTGGTATCTACCTGCTCAAGGATGAAAAAGTAATTTCGCATATAACTTCTTCTTACGGCATTGCGGGAAATGTTATTTTTAAGATAAATCAGGACAAGGATAATAATTACTGGGTTTGTACCGGCAGCGGTATTACCAGAATAGAAGATTTTGATCCGGTAAAAAATATTCGTTTCAGAAGCGCAACTTTAAATTCCGAAAACGGCTTGGGAACAAACTCTGTTTTCCAGATTCTCTTTGATTTTCTTGGAAATGCCTGGATAACAAACAATCACGGAATTGCTTCTATCTCTAAAGATGAGCTTAATGCTTTTTTTGCAGGAGCAAGCAAAAGTGTAAATGCAAAATATTACAGTAAAAATGACGGACTGGATTCTGATGGACCAACTTCTACAGCCCGCTCTATTGTAGATAAAAAAGGCCGTCTCTGGTTCACCATGGTAGACGGAATTGCAATTTATGATCCGCTTAAAGTTCAGGGAGAAAGCATAACTCCTTTAATAGAAATAGAATCTATTCTTGTTGATAATGTCGAATACAAGGCAACCGATGATCTTTTTGTTCTAAAGCCCGGCACAAAAAGAATTGATATAAGGTTTACAGGCCTTAGCTTTGATGCTCCGGAACGAATAATGTTCTCTCACATGCTTACAAATTTTGATTCAGATTATTCTACACCGGACATGAACCGTGTCGTTTCCTATACAAACATTACTCCGGGAAGACATTCCTTTGTGGTTTATGCAATTAACGGAAGCGGAATAAAATCTGAACATGATGAAGTAATGTTCCTCTGGCAAAAGCCTTATCTATACCAGAGGGCAGGTTTCTGGGTTGTTCTTATAATTCTTCTGGTTGGTGGAGCCATTGGTTATTTCCAATACAGGGAACATAGAATTAAAATGGAAAATCAGCGGCTTGAGGCTCTTGTAAAGGTTAGAACTGCCGCTCTGGAACAGGAAAAAGTTAAATCTGACAACCTGCTTCGTTCCATTCTGCCGGATAAAATTGCAGATAAGCTCAAGGAAACCACAGGAAATAAATCCTTTGGTGAACACTTTGAAAATGTTACCCTTTTGTTCTCTGATATTGTAGGCTTTACTGATATTTCCAGCGGACACAGTGCCCGTGAAATAGTAAAGGCCCTGAATCAGCTCTTTACTCTTTTTGACGAAAGAGCCAAAGAAATGGGTGTAGAAAAAATCAAGACAATTGGAGATGCCTACATGGCTGCCTGCGGTGTTCCTGAAGAAAATGAAAATCATGCCGCCATAATGATAAATTTTGCCAAAGGAATGTACGAAGACCTGGCCAAGTATAACGAGACTGCAGAAATTCAATTTAATATAAGAATTGGTCTTAACTGTGGTCCTGTAACAGCTGGTGTAATTGGTACTCATAAATTTATCTATGATGTATGGGGCGACACGGTAAATGTTGCCAGCCGAATGGAATCTGCCGCAAACCCTGGTGCAATAAGAATTACAGAAAACCTTAAGGATATGCTTAAGGGTAAAGGCTTTAAATTTACCGATGCAATTGAATGTAAAATTAAAGGCAAGGGCATGATGAAAACCTATGAGGTTTTATAGGGGAAAGAATATGAAAAAAATACAAGATTTTGCCAATAGATTATTTTTTCTTTTTGTCATGTCTCTTTTAATTTCCCTGACTTCCTGTTCCGGTGCAGAAGATGCTACCGTAAAGGTTGGACTTTTACATTCTCAGTCTGGTTCAATGGCTGCCAGCGAAAAGGCAGTTTTGCAGGCTGAACTCATGGCCATAGAAGAGATTAATTCCGGTGGAGGCGTTCTGGGCCATTTAATCGAACCTGTTATGGAAGACGGTGAAAGTAATGCCAGGGTTTTTGCAGACAAGGCAACAAAGCTTATAGAAAGAGACGGAGTTAAAACAATCTTTGGCTGCTGGACCTCTGATTCACGAAAAGCCGTAAAAGCAGTAGTTGAAGAACATTACAATCTTTTGTGGTATCCTCTGCAGTACGAGGGAATGGAAGCAAGCCCAAATATTATGTATGTCGGGGCGGCTCCAAACCAGCAGATTGTTCCGGCCATTGATTACTGTTTTGAAAATTTTGGTAAAAGAATGTATCTGCTTGGAAGCGACTATGTTTTTCCACAGACTGCAAACAGAATTATAAAGGCCCAGCTAAAAAATCTTGGTGGAGTGGTTGTAGGCGAAGAATACACCTCTCTTATGGAAACGGATTTTAAGGAAATAATAGATCACATTAAGACTGCAAAACCGGATGTAATTATCAACACCCTTAATGGTGATTCCAATAATGCCTTTTTTGCCCAGTTAAGAAAGGCTGATATTACTGCAGAAGATATTCCGGTAATGAGTTTTTCTATCGGTGAAAGCGAAATTAAAAACATTGGAGTACAGTCCTGCAAGGGAAACTATGTAGCCTGGACCTATTTTGAATCTATTACAAGCAACAAAAATCATAAGTTTGTAGATGATTACAAAAAGCGCTATGGTCAGGATAAGAAGGTAGGAGATCCGGTAGAAGCAGGTTATATGGCTGTTTATCTCTGGGCCAGCTGCTGCGAAAAGGCAGGCACCTTTGATATTGAACCAATCCGTATCGCTGCCAAAGGGCTTTCTTATATTGCCCCGGAAGGCATGGTAACTATAGAAGGCTCCAACCAGCATCTTAACAAAACCGTAAGAATTGGTGTTATAGAAGAAAGCGGCGACATAAAGGAAGTCTGGTCCACTTTTAATCCGGTAAGACCGGATCCATACCTGAGTACCTACGCCTGGGCCCGCGGTTTATAACAGGCTGCGCCGCGACTTTTGCGAAGCAAAATGTCGGTAAGCAACCGTAGGTTGCGACTCATTGCGAGCCCGCAGGGCGTGGCAATCCATATTGTAGTACACGCTTAAATCTGTTAAAATACGCGATATGAGTACAAATAATAATTTATGTCCATGTGGTTCCGGCAAAACTTATGCCGAATGTTGCGAACCAATTATTAAAGGAAAAGCAAAGGCTTCTTCTGCCGAAGCCTGTATGCGGGCCCGCTATTCTTCTTATGTAAAGCACGAAATTGATTACATCATCAATTCCTGCGTAGAAGGCGAAGAAGTAGGCGAAATTGACCGTAAAGCAACCGAAGACTGGAGCAAGCAGTCTCAGTGGAACGGACTCAAGATTATACGCACAGAAAAAGGCGAAAAAGATGATGAATTTGTAGTAGAATTTGAAGCAGATTACACTCTTCACCAGATGCACGATGTTCATCACGAAGTTTCACTTTTCCGCCAGGTAGACGGCGACTGGAAATATGTTGCAGGTAATGTTATTCCAACAACAGTAAAACGAGTAGGCGCAAAGGTTGGCCGAAACGACCCATGTCCATGTGGCAGCGGTAAGAAGTATAAGCAATGTTGTGGCCGTTAGGGCACAACTTGGTAACGAAGTGCACAGTGTTGTGGTAGATAGTTTTTTGTCATTCCGAACTTGTTTCGGAATCTCATTATAAAAGGGATCCTGAAACAAGTTCAGGATAATATATGGTTATTACCGGTTTTCATGCAATCGAAGAAAAAATCCGTTCTCTTAAAGAGGGTACAAAGCCCGAATTCCAGCTGCATTACAGCAAGCCGGGTCCCAGGGTTAAAAAAATTCTTGAAGCTGCCAGAAAAGCCGGTGTAAACTGTCATCAGACCGATGACAAAAGCCTGGATCAGCTGGTAAAAGACCTGGATCCGGTTCTCCAGGACCATCGTGGCCTTGTAATGGAGCTTTCTGCACAGGCAAAAACTCCTTCAAATATAGTAGATTTTGACAGCTGGCTCAAACAAAAGTCCGCTGCCAGTGAAAAGGCCCGTGTAATCATTCTGGATAAGGTTACGGACCCTCACAATGTCGGAGCAATAATCCGAAGCTGCGACCAGTTTGGAGCAAGTCTTGTTGTCTTGCCGGAGCATAAGGGTGCCAGTGATATTTCAGGTAACGAGATAATTGCCCGTTCAAGTGCGGGAGCCAGTGCCTGGGTGCCTGTTGCCATCGTTAAAAACCTTGTCCGCACTGTAGAGCAGTTAAAAGAAGCGGGTTTCTGGATTTACGGGGCAGATGCAGGCGGTAAAACCTGCGCAGAAATTGATTTTTCACAAAAAACGGCTCTTGTAATGGGCAGTGAAGGCAGCGGAATTGATGAACTGCTTAAAAAAAGCTGCGACCAGATTGTTTCAATTCCAACTTGTGGAAAAATTGACAGCCTTAATGTTTCAGTTGCGGCCGGGGTCTTACTCTATGAAATATATAGAAAAAGTTTATAATATATAAAGGGGGCTAGTTATGACTATTCCAAAATCATTAAAAGAAGTACAGGAATCTATTGCAGATGTACAGGTGTCCATTCAGGACGAAATTGCTTCTAAAGCAAAGAGAAAATCTACTTTAAAGTCTCTTAAATTAAAAAAGAAGTTTAGACTTAGAAAATTACGCCAGGACTACGAAAATACAGTCCGCGAAATACATATTCAATATTCAAAAAATCCGGAAAGACTTAAGGCAAAGTATGCTTCCGAAGATTACGCAAGATCTGAGCGTAAAAAGGCCCGTGCCCAGCGCCGAATAGACCAGGAAAAACGCGCCATAGAATTTATGGAGCAGGAACGCCCTCTTTCTACAAACGAAGAAGTTGGTTCTGCCATTGTTCAGGGCATTGGTTCCGGACTTTTTATTGCAGCCCTTGCCATTTTGGATACTCTTGGTGCCCGCCATGTCATAGATTTTAAGAGTCTTACAATAGTCTGCTACACACTTTTTTCTGCATCCATGATTTTGATGTATCTTTTTAGCTGTCTGCAGCATGCCCTTACCGCAATGGTTCCAAAGCTTGTTTTTGACCGCCTTTCTCACATTTTTGTTTTCCTTTGTCTGGGCTTTTCTTATACAACTTACACCATTACAAAGATTCAGGGCCTTGCCGGCTGGATTATCTTTGGATTTGTATGGGGCGTTTCGACTATAGGCGTGCTTTTTTATGCAATATCCGGTCGTAAACACTACAAGCTTAATAAGGTTTTGTACGCTTTGGCAGGAGTTTCTCTTTTTTCCATGCCTGTAACCTTGTATAGAGCCCTGTCAGCCCAGAGCTTTGCCATGCTTATTGCTTCGGCTGCCTTTTATGTATTAGGCTTTCTTTTCTATAACCTGAGAAAATTCCGTTTTATGCATCTTGTAGGAAACTGCCTCTTTATGGCTGCCAACATTTATATGTTTTTCTCTCTTTTCTTTATCGGAATGTAAAGAATCAGGCTGGAAAACCAAAGTATAAAAATGCAAGGTTGCTTGAACGACTAAACTCTGTTATAATTTATATGATATTTTAAAATATTCTATAATTATAGAAAAATGAGTTTTATACAAAGTATTTCCGACTTTCTTGAGTCTATATTCAAACGGTCCTCTCCCGAAGTGCAGAAAAAGCAGCAGTTAAAAAAGCTTGATGCAGAAATTAAGGAATATAGACCGGTAATTTATAGAAACGGAAATCTTGAAGCAAATTTTGCAGAAGCAATTTACAGCCTTTACAAAAACACAAAAACTCTTGATGATCTTTTCCTTACAACAGTAAGTTCTACGGACAGTCTGCGCCAGCACAGGTTTGAAGCCCAGCTGATTCTTACAGGATATACTCCGGAATATCAGGCAATTATAGAAGGTCTTTCTTTTGAAGCCCGCAAGGAAGAGGTTTTAAATGAAATCCAGAATGCAGACAGAATCTATATTCATCAGCGTACAAAATGTGAAAAAGTAATAAAGGAGCTTAATTCAGAAAATTTCCGCCGCATAGATAAGGATATTCTGGCCCTTCGTCAGCTGGTTGACTTTTGTCACATTACTTTTGTGCCTATTCTTCAGGTTTTTGATTTAAACTTTAAGGCAGGCGACTTTTCATATCAGCCAAACTATTCAGAAATTCCTATTGGAAAAGCAATCAATCTGCTTGAAGATATTTACTATCAGATTTGCGGAATGAAAATTACAACCTCTACGGCAGATCAGGTTATTGCTCTTGCCCAGCTAAAAAAAGGCAGCCTGCTTTCCAACGAAGAAAGTGCAGTTTATATTTCCTGCCTCAAGAAAATAAATTACATAATTTCCAAGGTTCTTACAGTAGATAAGCTCAAAGCCCTTATACGAATGGCAAGACAGAATATTACTTATGAACCGGAGGTTGCATCTTACTCAGGATCGCCAAGACAGGAATTTGCAAACATTTTCCAGGAAAAATTTGATGCAGATGAACAGAAAATAAAATCAGAAATTCAGGATGAAAACATTTCCAGCGAAGTTTCTACTCTCTTTAAGAACACTCCTCTGGATACGGTTTTCGGCTACAATACAGAATCAAATGTAATGCTTCAACCAACTGTTACGCTTTCCTTCCAGTGGATTTTGCCAATGAGAATCCTAAAGACCTTCCTTCGTTTATATTTAACCGAGGGTATAAAAGGCCTTTTAAATGATATTGTAATTGAAGGATTTTTTAATAATCCTGCATATAAGTCTGCCTTTAGTACAACGGTATACGCGGCAATTAATGCGGCTGCAAAATTCCAGGAGTTTGAAGATTCCTTTGGTAATGATCAGCACAACAGTATTGCTGTAATGCAAAGCTATGTCAGCGACAGTCACAAAGACAAAGACTTTTTCAGAAAACTGGAGAAAATGGTTATAACCGCAAATAATGAAGCCCATCAGCTTATGCAGGCGGTTACTGCAAATCTTTTTACTCTATATAAATATGTGGGTGAGCTGCTTGCAGATTCAAAAAAACCTTCAAGCGAGATTATTTCTAACCTTAAAGTGCTCATGATATCGTCCAGAAACAAGGAAAATACGAATATTTTGGAAATTCAGCACCCAGATTGGAAAATATTTTTTGAAATTATGAAAAACTATGTTATTATAAATAGTGGCGGAGAAGTGCAATAATGGATTTAACAGCTAAATTACATGAATTAGAGACTCATCCAATGTCCAACGACACGGAAATCCTTGAGCAGTCAACATATTACGAAAAGCGTATATATGATCTGGAACAGCTTATTGATATAGCAAAATCTTTTTGTTCTACTCTTGATTTTTCTAATCTTCTGGAATCTATCGTTTATATCTGTATGGCTCAGATGCATGTTCTGGGTGCAGAGATTTTTGTCCGTGATCCGATTACAAATGATGTCCTTAACCTTGAAACCGCCAAGGCAATGAGCACGGGAGCAAAGCTTTCTATTCCTGTAAGTTCAAGCATCTGTTCCTTTTTGCTGGAAACTCAAAAACCGGTAACTTTTGTCGAACTAAAAGCTAAGATTACCGGTGATGATGACAGCATGCAGCTTCTTGCAAATCTTAATCCAACCCTAATTGTGCCTCTTATCGAAAAAAATAATCATCTTAGTGGAATTCTTATTCTGCAGGAACGAATTGCCATAGAAGAAGAAACAACCTATACCGAATATGAACAGAATATGATTATGTCTATAGCTTCTCTGGCTACGGTTGCCATAAACAATGCTTCGCTCATGGAAATGTCTTCTACAGATATGATGACCCATCTGCGCCTTAAATACTTCTTCTTTAATCAGCTTACAGAAGCAATTGATAAGGCCTTTGAAAAAGATGAAAACATCGCTGTCCTTATGTTTGATATAGACTTTTTCAAAAAGTTTAACGACACCTATGGTCATGAGTGCGGAGATTTTGTTCTTATTAGTGTTGCAAATATAATAAAATCCAGTTTACGGGAATCTGATATTGCCAGCCGTTATGGTGGAGAAGAGTTTACAGTCCTGCTTAGAAAAGGAAACAAAACCGAAGCAATGAAAGTTGCAGAACGAATCCGTAAAAAGATAGAAGGCTATGATTTTGTTTATAATGATCAGCATCTGCATGTAACGGTTTCGGGTGGAGTTTCTGTTTTTGACACAAAAAATAATCCTGTTGACCTGCCGAATATTTTTGTAAATCAGGCAGACTCTGGTTTGTATATGTCAAAAAACAACGGAAGGAATCAGGTTACTTTCTTTGATCCGGCAGTTCACAAGCTAAAGGAAAATAATGATTAACGAAACAGAAGAAAATGACTCATTGCAGGGGCAGAAGAGGGTTCCTTTTTTTAGAAGACCTTTCCGTTATTGTAATTTTCATGCTGCTCTTTCCATTATCCTTATAAATTTTATTGTTTATTTTCTCTGCAATTTTATTCAGAACCTTGTATATTATCTTGCGCTTAATGTTTCTCTGGTTCTGGGACGGGGCATGTGGTGGCAGTTTGTCACTTATATGTTTGCACATCAGGGCTTAAGGCACATTCTTTTGAATATGCTGGCTCTTTTCTTTTTTGGAATAGGGGTAGAAAGGGCCCTGGGGTCTAAAGAATTCCTGCTTTTTTATTTTGTAACAGGCATTTTAAGTGCTGTTTTTTCTTTTATCCTTTATTATTTTACCGGAAATTACCGAATATTCTTATTAGGGGCAAGTGGAGCTGTTTATGCGGTTCTTTTTGCTTATGCAGTGCTTTTTCCACGATCCATAATCTTTTTGTGGGGAATTCTTCCTATTCCGGCACCTGTTTTAGTGCTTATATACACAATTATAGAGATGGTCAGTGGATTTTTCAGTAATTCAAATGTGGCACATTTTACCCATTTGTTTGGTTTTCTGGCCGCGCTGCTGTATTTTATAATAAGAATGGGGGTAAACCCTTTTAAAATATGGAAAGACAATTACAGCCGCTAAAAAAAAGGATAATTTTTCTCTGCATTATTTCTTTACAGCTGTTTTTTTCTACTTTTAATTCTCTTTTTGCTCAAACTCCTTCAATAGTTGAACATATAAGGTTTTCTGTCTGGGCTCAAACCGATGCATATCCGGGCACAGAAGCTGCGGTCAAAGATCTGGAGGCGGGGGAATTTGATTATCCTATAGCCAGAATAAAAGAAACGGTTCCTTTTTTGATTGAAGGTCTGGTTTATGGCTGGGATTTTGTATATACACCATCAGATAAAAGCCGGGCTGTAGAAGAATATATGGAAATAAAGCCTGTCCGCGGAGAAGAAAAGGCAAATGCTGCCAGATTTGATATAAAGTATTCTTCTGTCTGGCTGGAAAATAACCGTTTTAACTGCTGGATTGATTACACAAGAACGGCTCATGAGGTTCAAACCTATTATTTATGGTCATCTATTCAAAATCCGACTATTCAGGGGCGGGGTTATGGAGATTTGAGCCTTGGTTTTGACGGAATTAAAGAGGCTGCCCAGGATGCCCTTAAAAATGCCATAAGAGATTATTATAGAAATACAATAAAGAATAAGCCAAAAGAAATAAGTGGCCGGGTTCTTTTAAGAAAGACTCCTCTGCTTGGAATTGACCATGGACGATATGTAATTAACCTTGATTTTTTTCTAGAATGTGGTACAATTTTAGAGTACACGCAGTTTTAGTGTTGATATGGAGGTTTTTATGAAGAAGATATTTTTGATTTCTGCAATATTGGTAATGGGTTCATGTCTTTTTGCTCAGGGAATTACAGGCCGTGGTGCTTCAGACGATGTTTTTGATTCAGAAACTTTTGAAGCAGAAAAAACAAAAACAGAAGTAATTATTCCAAAGGATTTTCACGCAAGGGATCAGTCTGCAAGCATAAAAATAGAATATTCTCCTATGTATGATGAAGTTCGTATTTATTATGAATGTATGTTCGTTACTTATGACAAGGGAGATGCAATGAATGCAGTTAAGGAATGTCTGGATGATTTTAGAATAGAACATAAATACAATATTTACAGATACCTCAAAGAAGACAGGGAAAAACCTTTTAAGGATGACAGAGGCCGTCGTAAGGTACAGTACATGTCATATGTAAAATTTTATCGCTAGGTATTCTTATTTTTTCCAAAATATAGTAGAATATAAGCCGGTGTGATTTTTTCGCACCGGCTTTATTTTTTTGTAAACACGTCACAAAAGATGACAAAAAACGTCATTGCGAGCGCAGCGTGGCAATCCACATTATAGAATGCATTTTAATTTATGGATTGCCGCGGAGCTTTGCTCCTCGCAATGACGAGAATTGTTCTTTTTACAGTGACGAGGGATTATCAAAATGGACATCAAAAACCTTATTAAAAACCTGCATCCGCTCGAGATTAAAGTTTTGTTAAAGTATTCGGGACAGGATGAACTTACTTCAGAAAAATTACAGAAGGAGCTTGATTATAAGGAAGGTCACGCAAACCAGGCCTTTTCATGGCTCAGCGGAAAGGAACTCTTAAAAGAAATCCGCCGTACTCCACATACATATTTTGAAATTACAGATTATGGCCGCGCAATGGCTAAAACAGGCACTGTAGAAGAGCGCATGGTAAACTTTTTGAAAAACGACGGCGCTCACACAATGCCTGAGATTGCTGCAGGCATTGGCCTTGAACAGAAGGACGTTGGTTCTGCCTTTGGTCCTCTTGTAAAAGAAGGCGTGCTCAAGATGAATGCAGAAAAGAAGGTTGAATATACCGGAGCTGCCTTGCCTGAGCGTATTACTTTGACAAGTGGTTTGATTAAAAAGGCCTGCGATGCAGAAGGAGGCCTTCTCAACAAAGACGACCTTACCGGTGCCGAAATTGAAGCAATGAATGGTCTTGCCAAAAAGCGTGGTGCCGCAGATGCTCCATTCAAGATGATTGAACGCGAAACTGTATTCTATAAGCTGCAGGCCGGTTTTGAAGCAGTACGCGACGCCCTTAAGTCTGCCGGTGTAACAGGTAACGAAATTGGCGAAATTACTCCAAAAATGCTTGCTTCCGGCGAATGGAAAAACGGAACCTTCCGCGGTTACAATATTGCTGTTCCTCCTGCACGTATTATTCCTGGACGCACAAACCCTTATGTTCAGTTCCTTGAAAGTGT
>JAEEGL013199094.1_pt1 | contig 25038 bp, 15 predicted proteins | sample 9134231 | NCBI WGS metagenome assembly JAEEGL01 (sample SAMN16246548, study PRJNA631951) | gut metagenome | biome: gut microbiome; feature: rumen; material: fiber-attached | host: Bos | place: Iran: Karaj | collected 2018-10 | reverse complement strand
CAGGCTTGCCGGCAGTATGGAAGGCGTTGCAGACATCTTTAATCAGAGCCAGCTCCTCAGGGATGAGGTTGAACTCGGTAGCAATGTCACGGTCGATACCCTCGCCAGCCTGACGACCGATGGTGATGATGGCTGCATCGGCTGTGCCTACCTCCTTATTAATGGCGATGGGCGAGAGACCTATCTCAGGATACTTCTGCTGACCCATCATCTCTGTCTGGAACCACTTGGCGGGATGGCGCTCTGCCTGGAACTTCACTCTTGCATAGTCGATATACTTGCGATAGATATCAGTGAGTACGGGTGAAGAGCTGATACCAGCATTCTTCAGACCGTTGAGCATATCGACAACGTATGGTGGGTGAACACAGCCTGAGCCGGTGCCTCCAGAGAGGAAGTCGTAGGAGTTCTCACCGAAGAGCGCGACAGTCTTTATCTTGCCTTCTTTCCAAGGCAGGGTGCCGTTGTTCTTCAGGAGCACGATACCCTCGGCAGCACTCTGACGGGTGATGGCAGCATGAGCCTTAAAGTCGGGCTTGTTGGTAGCGGGATACTTATGGAAGCTTGGTGTCTTGACGATATACTCCAGCATACGGCGCACATTGCGGTCCACATCGGCGATGGCGAGCTTGCCGCTCTTCACGCCCTCGATGATCTCCTGTACCTGGGCGGGCTGTCCGGGTTCCATAAGGTCATTGCCGGCATGTACTTCGGCGGTGGTCTCCAGCCCCTTGCGGATGCCAATCCAGTCGGTCATCACGATGCCCTTGTATCCCCAGTCGTCGCGCAGGATCTTGGTGAGCAGGTCGTGGTTGCCCATAGAGTACTGACCGTTGACCTGGTTATAGGATGCCATGATGGTCCAGGGGTTACTCTCGCGGACGGCAATCTCGAAGCCACGGAGGTAGAGCTCGCGGGCTGCACGCTGCGAGACACGCTCATCGACGCTGGTGCGGTCGGTCTCCTGAGAGTTGACGGCGAAGTGCTTGGCACTGACACCAGCGCCCTGACTTTGCACACCCTGGATATAGGCTGCAGCAATCTTTCCAGTTACCAGCGGGTCTTCGCTGTAGTACTCGAAGTTTCGTCCGCAGAGGGGATTACGGTGGAGGTTCATTCCAGGACCGAGGATGACGTCGCAGCGGTATTCCTTTGTCTCGTTGCCGATGGCCTCACCCACCTTGCTGACGAGTTCCGTGTTCCATGTAGAAGCCAGACAGGAGCCGATAGGGAAGGCTGTAGCGTAGTAGGTCTGGTCGGTACCCTTGCGGGTGGGGTCGATACGTACGCCGGCAGGTCCGTCGGTAAGCACTGTGGCAGGGATGCCGAGACGTGCTATCTGTGGGGTTGTGCCGGCAGCACCGGCAACGAGGTCGGCCTCGCCGCCTACTACTGCACCAGTGCCGAAGAAGTTGTTTGCACCTCCTACGAGGAGTTTTGCCTTCTCCTCGAGGGTCATCGCCTTGAGCACCTCGTCGATATTATCGGCGCGGAGCTGTAATTGAGCATTTACTGTCATTGTGAGTGATGTTGCTAAAAAGCAGGTTGTTAGTAATTTTTTCATATTAGGGGAAAATTTTAAATGAATAGCCTTGGGATTTTAGCCAGAGGATGCTCTCGGGGAGAGCGGTACGGAGCTTGTCGATGGATTTCAGCGAGTCGTGGAAGGTGATGATAGAACCGTTGCGGGTGTACTTCTTCACGTTATTTACCACGTCTTCGGCAGTCAGCAGTCGGGAGTAGTCACGGGTGACAAGATCCCACATCACAATCTTATACTTCCGGCTGAGCCATGCGTACTGCCCCAGACGCATCCACCCATGGGGAGGACGGATGTAGTGACTATGGATATAGGCATCAGCCTTCTTCACGTTCTTACTGTACTCGTGGATGGAGTGCTTGATGCCGCTGATATGATTGTAGGTGTGATTGCCCACCTGATGGCCCTCTGCCACCACCCGCCTATAGAGTTCGGGATATTTCCTTACGTTATCACCCACCATGAAAAACGTTGCCTTTATCCCGTGCTCCTTTAGAATGTCGAGAATAAAGGGTGTGGCCTCCGGAATGGGACCGTCGTCGAAGGTCAGATAGACTGCCTTCTCGTGACGGTCCATTCTCCAATAGGCTTTCGGATAAAGCCAGCGGAGGTAGACGGCAGGTTGCTCAATAATCATTCTTCAAACGAACCGCCTTTAGAGTAATAGAGCTCTGAGAGTGCCTGAAGCTGCTTCTCCATCTGACCACCCTTCTTCGGGTCGATGCTGTTCTGAAGATCAAGCATCTGGTTCATGAGATAGAAATTGAGCATGCAATCGCGCTGAGAGCTGGCTAAGCGTGTCGCATCGAGAGAGCAGTACCACTGCAGGTACTGTGAAGACTTCTTCCAGAGTTCAGCGACAAGCGCCTGCGCCTTTTCCTTCTGGTCTGTCATAGAGTAGGCCCGTGCGATATCGAGCGAACCACTCTGGAAGTCATGCGGCACATTGTAGCCGGGAATTTCCTTCTCCGCCTTGTCGAGAACCTGCTTGGCCTTGTCGATTTTCCCCTCGTCGATAAGGTGGTTTGCCAACATCGACATCAGACGGCGGTGGGTGTAGCACATACGCATCACTGTCTCGTCGAGATAGATGCCTGGCTTGCTGATGCCACCGAACTTATACTTGTGCATGATGTTGTCGAAGGTCTTCTCGGTATCGAAGTCCGTCACACCGGGGATAGGCTTGCCGTCGATGTTGGTAGTGAACGGGGTGATACGGTTGGCAAGACCTTCCTGAACGAAGTTGTCTCCAAGGTTCATATAGTTGTCGGCACCAACGGTGGTGGCAACGTAGATAGGACGGGTCCAGTTACACTTGTCGATCATCTCAAGCATCATCAGGTCGCCCTTGTAGAGCGCACTCTTTCCCTTCAGCGAGATCACCATACGGTCGGGGATGGAATCGCTTGCCATCAGCATGCCGCTCTTACGGACAGCCTCCTTGTCGATGGTGACATAGACGGTGTCTGTAGGAATGACGTGTAGATCCTTGTTCTTCGTGCGAACCCAGTACTTAAGGATGTTCTTGAGCTCGAACGGATCGTCACCGAACTGTGCGGCAGCCTCCATAGGCGAATCCTTGTAGAGCTGCATCACCTGTTCCTTGAGCGACGGGTCTACCTGGCAGTATTCATTGGTACCTGCGCAGTACTCCAGACGGCTCCACGAGATGGGCACTGAAGGAGAGTCGTAGGCAGGACGGCGCATCTGGTCGATGTACCAGTCGGTCTGCAGATAAGAGAGGTTGCAGACGCGGGCATCGGTACGTACATTCTCCGTGTCCTGATTATACCAGAGCGGGAAGGTGTCGTTATCACCATTGGTGAAGATGATAGGATTACCTGTCTCCTGCAGGGTCATGAGGTAATTCTGTCCGAAGTCGCGACAGCAGTAACGGTCAGAGCGATCGTGGTCGTCCCAGGTCTGAGAGGCCATCTGGATGGGGACGAGGATGGCGGCTATAGTGACTATGGTGGCTATAATGATATTCTCTTTCTTGAGGCGGCGGTTGAGCCAGTCGATGATGGCGACTACACCCATACCGCACCAGATGGCATAAGCATAGAAAGATCCTGCGTATGCATAGTCACGCTCACGGGGCTGCATGGGCGTCTGGTTAAGATACATAACGATGGCGAGACCTGTCATGAAGAAGAGGAAGAACACTACCCAGAACTGACGGATGCCGACGGGATCGTCGATGGTCTTCTCTGAGCCGTTTACCATCACCTTGCGCTTGCGGGTGTACCAAGCCTGCCAGAAGAGGCCGAGCAGTCCGAGGATCAACGGCATACAGTAGAACACGTTATGACCCTTATTGTTCTTCAGGTCATCGGGCAGCAGGTTCTGGTCGCCCAAGCGTGCATCGTCGATGAACGAGAAGCCTGTGAGCCAGTTGCCGTGCTCCAGTTCTCCGTTACCCTGGATATCGTTCTGACGACCGGCGAAGTTCCACATGAAATAGCGCCAGTACATGAAGTTACACTGGTAGCTGAGGAAGAAACGGATGTTCTCCAGCTGACTGGGCATCTTGATCATCATCGGCTCACCACAGCGGTCGTATGGCACCTCAGAACCATCTACGCCTCCCATCCACGACTCGTAGGCAGCAGCATGGCCGCTGTCGTACATACGCGGGAAGAGCATGTTCTGGGCATATTTGTATTCATCCTTGGTGCGGACGATGAAGTAGGAATCCTTCTCATCGGCAGAAGCCTTCTCCTTGCGCTGGTACACCGGCTTGCCCTTAGACATCACCGGCTTGCACAGGTTACCCTCTACCTCAAGTGCCACCTGAGAGGTGTAGGCCGGGCCGTAGAAGAGCGGACGACTGCCATACTGGTCACGTCCCAGATAGTCGCCAAGGGTGAAGATATCCTCTGGAGAGTTCTGATCCATCGGCGGATTAGCCGACGAACGGATGACTGTCAGTGCATAGGTGGAATAGCCGATCATCAGCATCAGCATGCAAAGCAGTGTGGTGTTCTTGGCACGGGCTGTGACAAAGGGTACATTGTCTTTCTTGTACTTCAGCACGAACCAGAGGGCAGCCAACACGACGATGCCGATGAAGAATGCCGTCCATCCCCATCCGTAGAACGGAATACCCAGCATAGCAACAGCTATCATGAAAGCGATGTTCTGTACGGTAGCGCTGTGCTTCTGGGTCTGTGTCTCATAGACGGCCCAGATAACAGAAGCCACAAGCAGGATGATATAGATGATCTCACCGGTGTTGAACGGCATACCAAGCGTATTGACGAAGAACAGCTCGAACCATCCGCCAACAGTAATGATGCCAGGAACGACACCATAGAGCACTGCAAAGAAGATGACAGCAGACACTGCCAAGGCAACAATGGAACCTTTCAGGTTGGCATCGGGGAACTTGCGATAGTAGTAAACCAGTCCGATGGCTGGGATACAGAGCAGGTTCAGGAGGTGTACACCGATAGAGAGACCTGTCATATACATGATGAGGATAAGCCATCTGTCACTGTGAGGCTCGTCAGCATGATCCTCCCATTTCAGGATCAGCCAGAATACCACTGCCGTGAAGGCTGAAGAATAGGCATATACCTCACCCTCTACAGCTGAGAACCAGAATGTGTCGCTGAAGGTGTAGATAAGTGCACCGACAAGTCCTGATGCCTCGATGGCGATCAGCTTTGAAAGCGACATCTCCTCCCACTTGCTGATAAGCAGTCGGCGTACAAGGTGCGTAATCGTCCAGAAAAGGAAGAGTATACACGTTGCCGACAGCAGGGCACTCATCATGTTAACCATCTTTGCCACCTGAGTGGGGTCGCTGGTAAACTGCGAGAAGAGGTTTGCCGTCAACATGAAGAATGGTGCGCCGGGTGGGTGACCTATCTCAAGTTTGTAACCTGTAGTGATAAACTCCGGACAGTCCCAGAACGAGGCTGTTGGTTCGATTGTGGAGCAATAGACGAAGGCTGCGATAAAGAAGGTAAGCATGCCAAGGACATTGTCCACCAATTTGAACTGTTTCATCTGAAAACTAATATTTATTTAACGTTAAATCGAATTTCCCTGCAAAATTACGAAAAAAACGGCTACATGAATAATCCTGCGCCGTAAATTAAGATTATATAACGGAAAATCTTGCCTATCGTGATGGCAATGAAGGTAATAACGACATTTGAGCGCATCAGGCCCAGTGCAATCGTGATGGCACTTCCCAACACGGGCAGGAAGGCGAAGAATCCCATCCAGGCACCATGTCCAGCAAGAAACCGGTGCGCTTTGTCGAGGTCTTTCTTCTTAACATGGAGGTATTTCTCGATCCACTCCATACGCCCCATCCGTCCGATGCTGTAATTAACGATACTGCCAAGAACATTGCCTACGGTGCCGTAGATCATCAGTGTCCAGGGGTCGAGACCTGTTGCCATCAGTCCCACCATCACCGCTTCGCTGGAAAACGGGAAGAAACTGCCGGCAAGGAAGGCCGCTATCAGCATGCCCCAGTAGCCATACTGACTTAGAAAATCGATGATGAAGTCCATACACTGAAGATGGTCAGTATCAGCGATACCGCTAAGATGACACAGAAGGCGATGTTAGTGATACGGGTGTATGTAAGCGATACGAAATGGCCTATCAGCGGACTCGTGGTAATGATAATCGCCCGAAACATGATGTCCTCTGTCTGTGGCTGAAGGATAAGTATTGAGAATGCCACGAGATTCAGGAACATAAAGCTGTAGAAAATCTGGCGGATTCGTATCTTGTCGTTGTAGCTGGTCCGGATGAAGTGTATCACACCAGTAAGCGTCAGAATCGCGAGGAATGCCAGTACCACGAAATGCATCGTAGGTATTGCAGCGTAATCTGCCGGGAACTCAATGTCCCACAAGGGGGAGAAATGACTGGGGAAGTAGCTGAAGTCACCATCCTCCCTCCAGAGCAGCCAAGCCGACACACACCAGTAAGGCAGTAGAGGACCGACAAGCGAAGCCAGAAATGTCTTGAAGCTAAACGAGTAGACGAATAGCGCCATTAGAATCCAATAGACGGGTACCAGCCACAATGTCCTTACATCGAAGAGCGAGCCGAGGCCCAATAAAAGGAAGGTGTAGAAAATCAGTCCTGTCGACTGTCTGTCCTGGTAGGTCTGGAAGATCGTCAGCAGACTTGCCACAAGACACAGTTGCACGATGGCCCCTGCGAAAGATGAAAAAAGGAAACATGCTGCACAAGAGAGTATGATGAAGGCTGCTGATACGGAACGGCTGTAGATGCGGATGAGTGCATTCTGATTGTTGAGTATTACCATCATGAAAGATGACAGTATGAAACTCGCAAACTGCACCCACCATTGCTGTCCTATCAGGCCACATAGCAACCATATCCCTATGCCGTAAAGGATAACGGCAGAGAGCATGATACGGCTCTCGGCAACCCTGTTCTGAAACCTCTTCTTCACCTTTCCACCTTTTAAAGGTCTGCTCCTATGTCGCGACGGAAATATTTGTCGGTAAACTGTATCTTACTGGCCTCTTCGAAAGACTTCTGCAGTGCCTCTGCCTTGTCCTTGCCGTAGCTGCTGACAGCAATGACACGTCCGCCGTTGGTGACGACATCACCGTCTTTCATCGCCGTTCCGCTGTGGAAGACGATAGAGCCCTCAACATCTTCGATGCCCGTGATGGGATAGCCTTTCTTGTATGACTGGGGATAGCCGCCACTTACGAGCATCACACACACTGCTGCACGGGGATCGAATTCGATGGCACGCTTGTCGAGATCACCTGCTGCGACACCCTCGAAGAGGTCAAGGATGTCGCTTTTCAGACGGAGCATCACACTCTCTGTCTCCGGGTCGCCCATACGACAGTTGTATTCTATCACCATCGGCTCGCCCTTGACATTGATGAGGCCGAAGAAGATAAAGCCTTTATAGTCGATGCTCTCGGCAGCCAATCCCTCTACGGTAGGACGGATGATGCGGTCCTCCACCTTCTGCATCCACTCCTTTGTGGCAAAGGGAACGGGTGTGACAGAGCCCATGCCACCGGTGTTCAGGCCTGTGTCGTGCTCTCCGATACGCTTGTAGTCCTTTGCCTCAGGGAGAATCTTATAGTGCCGGCCGTCTGTCAGTACAAATACCGAACACTCGATGCCGCTGAGGAACTCCTCTATCACCACCTGAGAAGAGGCATTGCCGAACATGCCGCCCAGCATCTCTTTCAGCTCATTCTTGGCTTCGTCGAGGGTCGACAGGATGAGTACGCCCTTACCGGCACAGAGGCCGTCGGCCTTGAGAACGTAGGGCGCTTCCAACGTCTCCAGATAGTCCAAACCTTCCTGGAGATGCTCGCCGTCGAAGGTGGCATAACGGGCTGTGGGGATGTTATGGCGCTGCATGAAGCCTTTGGCGAAGTCCTTCGACCCTTCGAGGACTGCACCGGCCTTTGACGGACCGATAACGGGGATGTCCTTTGTGCGGACATCGTTTTTCAGGTCGTCATAGATGCCTTTTACCAGTGGATCCTCAGGACCTACTACTACCATGTTGATGCCTTTCTCCACGCAGAAGGTCTTGATGGCCTCGAAGTCATCGGCCTTCATATTTACATTCTCACCACAATTGGTAGTTCCTGCGTTGCCTGGAGCGATATATAGTTTCTCACACTTGCTGCTCTGAGCGATTTTCCATGCAAGGGCGTGCTCACGTCCGCCACTTCCTAACAGTAAAACCTTCATATTTTACGATTTGACGATTTACGATTTGACAATTTATTACTTTAAGAAATCTTCGAAATATTGGGTGATGCGTTCGTGCAGATGAACACTCGCATGACCACGCATATTGTGCTCCTCACCTGGGTAGGCGAAGAAATCTGGCTGTGTGCCGGCCTTGATACAGGCATCGAGGAACGAGAGACAGTGCTGGGGTACTACCGTATCGTCGTTGTATCCCGTGATGATCTGAAGCTTGCCCTTCAGGTCCTTGGCTTTGCTGATGAGGCTGCTCTTGGCATAGCCTTCGGGATTGTTCTCAGGCGTACCCATATAGCGCTCACCATACATCACCTCATACCATTTCCAGTCGATGACAGGACCACCTGCCACACCAACTTTGAAAACATCAGGATAGTTGGTCATCAGCGAGATGGTCATGAATCCACCGAAACTCCAGCCATGAACACCTAAGCGGTTCATGTCAACATAAGGCAGGCTACGGAGATAGTCCACACCTTTCATCTGGTCCTGCATCTCTATCTGTCCCAGTTGGTGGAAAGTCGCCTGTTCGAAGTCTCTTCCACGATACTGGCTGCCCCTATTGTCAAGGATAAAGAGGATATAGCCTTTCTGCGACATATAGGTCTCCCAGCTGCGCGAAGCCCAGTGCCAGGATGCCTGTACGTTGTTGGCATGAGGACCGCCATAGACATAGACCACCGTGGGATACTTCTTCTCGGGATCGAAGTTATAGGGTTTCACCATCCTGTAATAGAGGTCTGTGACGCCGTCGGCTGCCTTGATGCTGCCGCATTCAAAGATAGGCTGTTGGTAGCCTGCCCATGGGTCTTTGGCTTCAAGGAGCGTCGTATGCTGTGGCACCTTCTTGGTGATATCGACAACGTCGATGACCCGTGGCCTTGTAGGTGTGGAGAACCTGTCGATGAGGAAGTTGCCTGATGGAGACAACTCTGCGCTATGCACACCGTCCACCGTTTCCAACTGCTTGATGGCGCCTGTCATGCTGACACTATAGAGCCGGTGATGCAAGGGGTGTTCCTTGTTGGCCTTGAAGATGATAGCTTTCTGATTTTTGTTAAAGCCTAGCATCTCCATCACTACCCACTGGCCTTGGGTGAGTTGCCTGAGCAGCTTTCCCTCCTTATTATATAAATAAAGGTGGTTGTAGCCGTCTCTCTGACTCTGCATGATGAATTTCGATGCATCCCAGGGGAGGAACACAATCGGATGCAGCGGCTCTACGTATTTGTCGCTCGTCTCGCGACAGAGCTCCGCGATGCGTTCTCCTGTCTGTGCATTATATGATACCAGCCGACAGTCATTCTGGCCTCTGTTCAGCTCCTGCATGTAAACGGTGCTTCCGTCTGGACTCCATGCGATGTTCGTGAAGTAACGGTCTGTCGGCTCGCCAGCCTGCAGATAGACAGTCTTATCCGTATCTAAATCATAGACTCCTACTGTCACCTTATGCGATGTCATCCCAGCCATCGGGTACTTGTCAGGCTCATACGAGGCACTGCGTGGGAAGATGTCCACCTGCGGATAGTCGGTCACCATCGACTGGTCCATGCGGTAGAATGCCAGCCGCTTGCCGTCGGGACTCCAGAAGGTGCCTTTGTTGATGCCAAACTCATTGCGGTGTACAGACTGTCCATAGACAATCTCACGTGAGCCGTCAGTGGTGAGTTGGTATTTCTGCTCGTTGGCGTCTACCACGAAGAGCTGGTGATTGTCCACGTAAGCCGTTGCCTTTGACACGGGGTTCCAGTCATAGGCCGTCTGTGCGGCGATGCTATCCTGCCATACGATCTTCTTCTGCTTGAAGTCCACGAGGATGACGGCCTTCCTGTTGCCTAACTGGACGATAGGCTGATCGGGGTAAGGAAATGAGGCATTCATCAGATGACGCACATATCTGACGTCATCGCTCCCTGCCCATTGGTTGATGTCCTCCAGGGTGAAGAGCTTTGTCTTTCGGCCGGTCTTGACGTCAATGGTATAGCACTCCTCCACATCCGTCTGTATCAGCTGATCTCCCCACCATGTGAGCCACATGTTCTCCGGGAGCGTCTGCCGATAGTTGGTGCCTCCGAAGTTCAAGTCCTCAAGGGTGAAGAGCTTATCTTGTGCAGTCATAGACAGTGACAGGGTGATAAGGAAACAGAGTGTTCCCAGTGTCTTAATCTTCATCATCGTCAAACCTCCTCTTCTTTCCAAAGTCACGTTTGTCTTTTCCAAAGTCGCGTTTATCCTTTCCGAAGTCACGCCCTTTCTTGAAGTCGCGTCCTTTACGGTTGCGATCATCGTTGCCATCGCGGAAATTCCTTTCTTTACGGATCGGACGCTCCTTTTTCTCAATATCGTGGCGATGGAAGGTGAAGTTGCGGATGTCGGCCTCTTCATTCTGTTCCGTCTCCTCAAGGCGCTGCTTGAACTCGCGTTCTTTCTTGAAACGGTGCTTCTGGGCCATCTGGCGCTTCTCTTCATCAGTCTTGACGACACCGCCCTCATGACGGAAGTCCTTCAGCTTGCCGTCAAACATCTGATACCTGCGGAACTCGCATTCCAGCGATCCGTTATAGAGCGGGATCTTGATGCTTGGCTTCAGTCCGATCTGCTCGAAACACTCCTCACGATAGGAGAGTATCCATGCGTCGTTGCCCTTGAACTGGTGCTTCAGACGTTCGCCGATCATACGGTATGTCCCAAGGAGGTCAGGTGTTGAAATGCGTTCACCGTATGGAGGATTGGTGATCATGATACTCTTGTTCTGTGGCTGGACGAAATCCTTGAAATCCTGCTGCTCGATGGTGATGTCGGCAGAAAGACCGGCGGCCTTGGCATTCAGACGTGCTGTGTTGACTGCCTTCATATCGATGTCGTAGCCGTAGATGTGATGCTTGAACTCTCGTTCCTGACTGTCGTCGTTGTAGATCTCGTCGAAGAGGTCGGCATCGAAGTCAGGCCATTTCTCGAAGGCATATTCCTTGCGGAAGAGTCCGGGGGCCATGTTCTTTGCAATCAGGGCTGCCTCGATGAGAAGTGTTCCTGAACCACACATCGGGTCGATGAAGTCCGTCTCTCCCTGCCATCCAGACATCAGAATCATACCGGCGGCAAGCACCTCGTTCAGTGGTGCCTCCACACTCTCCTGACGATAGCCTCTGCGATGCAGCGACTCGCCGCTGGAGTCGAGACTCAGCGTACATTGGTCTTCTGCAATATGGATATGCAGACGGATATCAGGATTAACAACGGAGATATTCGGTCGTTTGCCAGTCTTCTCACGGAATTGGTCGACGATGGCATCCTTCACCTTATACGAAACGAACTTGGAGTGTCTGAACTCTTCTGAGAAGACCACTGCATCGACGGCAAAGGTCTTTTCCGGTCCGAGATAATCCGTCCAGTCGATTTTTTTAATCTCTTCGTAGACATCATCGGCACTCTTTGCCTTGAAGTGCCTGATGGGCTTCAAAATACGGATGGCTGTGTGCAATTGGAAATTGGCACGGTACATCAGCTCCTTGTCACCGGTAAACGACACCATACGTCTGCCGATTTGTACATCATTTGCCCCTAATTGGGTCAGTTCTTTCGCCAGTACAGGTTCCAGTCCCATAAACGTTTTGGCGATGAGGTCGAAATTTTGTTCCATTTTCTATAATAATGTGGAAAAACGTCTGCAAAGTTAATGTAAGTTGGGCAAAAAAACAAATAAAACACAAAAAAATCACCTTTATTTTGTGTTATTCCGATTTTTTTCTTAATTTTGCCACATCAACATTGTAAATATGACCGAAAGCCTGTTATTTGTCACAATACGATCTTCGTCGTCGGTCATCCTGCTTTGGCTGGTGGGAGGAATCATTTTTCTTGCCCTTATTGCATTGATCTACCGTCAGGTGGTTCAGCGCAGACAGCTGGAGAAGGAGCTCGGTGAGATTGAGAAGATGCTTCAGACGAACGTGGAATATGAGTTCATCCTCAAAGCCATGCGTCTTGCCACCTGGCATGTCGATCCGAAGATGCGCGCTGTCACCTTCGACAATGATTTCCGTGAGAATAACGATAACTTCACACCTGAAGCAGGCACCAACATCGACGACTGGATAGCCCAGATCCTTCCCAGTGACCAGGCACGTGTAAGGAAAGCCCTCGACGATCTGTGTGTGGGAAAGACAGACATTGTCTATCAGCAGTACCAGGTGAAGTCTGCCGTTCATGGAAAGACTTACTGGGAAGAGTGCTATGCCACGATAGGTGACCGTGATACTGACGGCATGCCTACAAAGATTGTGGGCGCCTCGATGCGCGTCGATGCGCGGAAGGAGATGGAGTCTGCACTGATCCTGGCACGCAACAAGGCTGAGGAAAGCGACCGTCTGAAGACGGCGTTCCTGGCTAACATGGGTCATGAGATACGTACGCCACTGAATGCAATCGTGGGATTTGCCGACCTCCTGCCAGTGGTAGAGGATGAAGCCGACCGTAAGCAGATCATCAGTGAGATACAGGCAAACAACCAGAAACTCCTGCGCATCGTGGGTGGCCTTGTCAGCATGGCAGAGATCGAGGCCGGAGCACGCAGTCTGGCAATGGCTGCCGTCGACCTTAACCCCATATTCAAGGAGATTGCCGACTACTATCAGCCCAATACCGACGTAGCTGTTCTTACGCATCTGCCTCAGGAGGAGATGCTCATACATACAGACCTGACGGTTCTGAGGGAGATTGTGGACAACCTCATGCAGAATGCCATCAAGTTTACTACTCATGGTTCGATAACCCTGGGTTACGATATCGAAGGCGACCATGTACGTATCTGGGTGAGCGATACAGGCAAGGGCATTGCGAAGGAGGATCAGGAGCGTATCTACGAACGTTTCGTTAAGCTCGATGAATATGTTCCCGGCACAGGTCTCGGACTGTCTGTCGTACAGTCGCACGTGGCTCATCTCGGCGGTACTACCGGCGTTGAGTCTGTGCTTGGCGAGGGCTCAAAGTTCTGGGTATTATTGCCGCTCGTTTGAAAAAATATCATTTCCTTGCAACTTTATTGATGCTTGTTACGTCAAACAGTCAGAACGTAACAAATAAAAGATAGAAATATGAAAGCAAAACATTCTTTAATGTCCAGCCTCCTCGTCCTGATGGCAGCTCAGATGGTGGTTTCTTGTGCTTATAGGCAGAATCTTCTCGAACCCGATTCCGAAAGGATTACCGAGACACGCTCACTGAAAGGCTTCGAGCGCATCGACATCTATGGCTCTCCGACGGTCTGCTACACGCAGGCAGATACCTTCTCACTGCGTCTGGAGGGACCGAAGAACATCGTCGACGAGATTCTTACTTCCGTTAAGGATAATACGCTGACCATTCGTAACAAAGGAAAGATCGGCATTCTGAATATCTCTGTCGGTTCTGGCGGTGATGTCCGTGTCTACGTCTCATCGCCTGACCTCATCGGCGTCCAGCTCTATGGCTCTGGCGACTTTAAGTCAGAGGGACATGTCGATACCGACAATATGCGCATCGCCCTTCGTGGTTCCGGTGACATCGATTTCAGCGACATTATCTGCGACAACTGCACCAGCGAACTTGTCGGCTCTGGCGACCTGAGGATACAGCGCTTGAAGGCCATTACCTCAACGATATCCCTTGTCGGTTCTGGTGATCTGTCTGTCAGCCAGTGGGATGTCCGTGACACGGATATCAACCTCAAGGGCTCCGGTGATGTGATAGTCAACTTCAAGGAGGGTTGCAGGAACGCGACGTGCAATCTCGTGGGCAGTGGTGACATAAAGCTGAAAGGCCACCTTGATTCCGTCGAGAAACATAAGGTCGGTTCGGGCGATATCGAACACGTGCAATAGACTCAAAACGAGTGGAAAAATAAAAAACCGGGGATGTCATCACGACAGCCTCGGTTTCATTTTTCTAACTAACTTATTATCAACTATTCATTACTCATTTCTGATTTTCTGCTGCAAAGGTACGTAGTTTTTTCCGTAAAAAAGCACGTTTTACCGCAAAAAACCACGTAAACGTTTGCGTTTTTCGATAAAAATGTGTATCTTTGTCCCCAAATATTATCAACGGTATGTCAAACGGTAAACATAGAACCTCTTTGAAGGATCTTGCCCATGAGTTGGGCGTCAGCATCGCTACTGTCAGCAGGGCTTTGCGCAACAGTCCCGAGATCGGTATTGAGATGCAGGAGAAGGTGAAGAGTCTCGCCAAGAAGATGAACTATCGTCCCAACCCCTTTGCGCAGAGTCTGCGTAAGGAGGCGCCCAGGATGATAGGTGTGGTAGTGCCTAATCTCGTGAGCCATTACTATTCCTCTGTACTCGACGGTATCGAGGATGAGGCGCGCAAGGCAGGCTATTCTGTCATCAGTGCGAATACGCATGAGGACAGTGAGGCCGAGGTACGTGCCATCGACAACTTCATCAGCATGCATGTGGAGGGTATCGTCGCCTGTCTGTCACAGAGCACTACCGACTATACGCATTTCGAGGAGATTGCCACTATGGGGATTCCTCTGGTGTTTTTCGGGCGTACCTGTCTCTCCGACAAGTTCTCTTGTGTCACAGCCAATGGTGATGAGGCTGCCCAACAGGCTACCCAGCACTTGATTGATACCGGCAGCCGGCGTATCGCTTTCGTTGGTGGCCCTAATCACCTCGACATGGTGCGTCGCCGTAAGCATGGCTATCTGGAGGCCCTGCGGGAAAATCGTATTCCCATAGAGCGGGAACTGGTGGTGTGCGACAAAATCGACTATCAGTGGGCTGTCGATTCCGTCACGAATCTTCTGAAGAGCGAGAACCGTCCTGATGCAATCCTGGCTTTCAACGATACGATTACCTTTGCTGCTCTTGCTGCCATCAAGCAGGCAGGCCTGCGCATTCCTGACGATGTGGCGCTTATCGGCTTCACCGACGATCCCCATGCACAATATGTCACACCGAGGATGTCGGCTATCGAAGACCAGTCTCACCTGATGGGAACAACGGCCTGTCAGATGCTGTTGAAGGCGATTGGCGGCGATTCGAAGATCTATAAGAAAATCGTGCCGCAACAGGTCGTTATTCGCGACACGTCAGCTAAGAAGTGAAAAGGGAGTTACTATGAAGAGGATTCTACAGACAGCATTGCTGCTGACACTGACAGGATCGCTGACAGCACAGACATTGCGAGACTCCGTTGCTGCGACTGGAGCAACGAGTACGGTGACACAGGAGCGGATGAACAAGGGTCTTGTGACGAACTCACTGGAAGCATTGAGTGGCCAGGCAGCAGGTGTGAAGGTGCAGACGGGTGGCAACCATGAGGCGATGCTGTCAGCTGTGCGCGTACGTGGTACAACATCGCTGATAGGTGCTAACGACCCGCTGGTAATCATCGACGGCGTACAGTCGGACGTTGCCACGCTGACCACCATCTACCCTGCCGACATCGAGAGCTTTACCATCCTGAAGGATGCGTCGGAAACGGCACAGTATGGTAGCCGCGGTGCTGCAGGTGTCATACAGGTGGCGACGAAGAAGGGCAGTGGCGAACGGTTCCATATCGCCTATGATGGTAACGTTGGCGTGCAAGGCATCTATAAGAATCTGGAGATGCTTTCCGCCGACCAATTCCGGCAGGCGGCCTCATCGCTTGGAATAAGCATTGGTGACAAGGGTTACGATACAGACTTCAACAAGTCACCGACGCGCACGGGTCTGGTGCATAACCACCATATCGCCTTTGGCGGCGGATCGGAAACGGCCAACTATCGTGCCTCAGTGGGTGTGACCGATATCAACACAGTGATTAAGAACAACCGTCTTCGTAACTATATCGCCAAGCTGGACTTACAGCAGCTGGCGTTTGACAACCGACTGACCATTAATCTGGGAATGTTCGGGTCGTTACAAAAGAACAGACTCATCCCCTCCCTTCAGAAACTGTTCTACTCGGCAGCCTCGTTCAATCCCACATTCCCTGATGGCGCCAATGCCGACGGTAGCTATGACCAGGTGTCTGAAGCCTCCTGGATCAGCAACCCCAATTCGCTGCTGGATATGCAGGAGGACGAGGATAATGCCCATGTCAATGTACACCTGAAAGCAACGGCCAATCTGGGACACGGTCTGACGCTGGGGGCTTTCGGCAGCTATTCCTATAACAACATTGGCAATGCACACTTCTACCCCACCTACGTGTGGAGCCACGGAGAAGCCTATCGCGGCGATGCCAAAAGCGAGGAACTGCTGGGGAATATCATGCTGAACTGGAAAGGTGTGCTGGGAAAGGATCATCAGCTGGACCTGATGGCACTGGCAGAGGCCCAAAATGTGAAACAGACGGGGTTTTATACCACAGTAACGGAATTCTCCACCAATGCCTACGGCTATGATAACTTGTCGGCTGGTGCCCTCCGCCCTTGGGATGGAACGAACTCGTTCTACTCCAGTTCGACGATGGTGTCGTATCTGTTGAAAGGACAATATACATACGCCGACCGCTATACGCTCAGCTTGAATGCCCGCGTCGACGGTTCATCGAAGGTGGGTGAGAACCACCGTTGGGGCTTCTTCCCTTCGGTCAGTGGCGCGTGGCATGTGACAAAGGAACCATGGATGAAATCCCTCAGTTGGCTGTCAAAGCTGTCGCTGCGCATGGGCTACGGAAAGAGCGGTAACCTGGGCGGTATCGACTCCTACCTGTCGCAACAGCTCATCAAGCCCAACGGTGTGGTCAGCGTCAATGGTACGCCTGTCACAACACTGGGCATCATCCGTAATGCGAACCCCGATCTGCGATGGGAGATCAAACGCACATTCAACGTCGGACTTGACATGGCCTTCTGGCAGAACCGCATCCTGCTGACAATGGATCTCTACGCGTCGCGTATCTCTGATATGCTCTATCAATACAACGTACCCGTTCCTCCCTTTACCTACGACCATCTGCTGGCCAATCTGGGAAAGATGCGTAACCACGGTGTCGAGTTGGGATTTGGCATTACGCCCCTGAAACAGAAAGATATCGAACTGAGCATCAACATGAACTGGACCTTCGAGCGTAATAAGCTTATTACCCTCAATGGCTATTATAACGGCCAGTACCTGACGGCACCCGACATCCAGGGCATCAGTGGAGTGAAGGGTGCGGGCTTCCATGGCGGCAGCGATGTCTGCTTCCAGATCGTAGGGCAGCCACTGGGTGTGTTCTACCTGCCGCATTGCAAAGGATTCATAACAGCCGACGACGGGTCAAAACGATATGACCTGACGGAGGAAAAATACATCATGGGACAGGCAACACCCAAGGCCGTGATGGGCTCGAACATCGCTTTCCGTTACCGTCAGTGGGATGTCACAGTACAGATGAACGGTGCCTTCGGGCACAAAATATACAATGGTACGTTTCTCACATATATGAACATGGCCTCGCTGCCCAACTACAACGTCATGCAAGGCGCACCGGAGATGAACATACAGGATCAGGACGTCAGCGACTACTGGCTGGAGAACGGTGACTATGTGAATATCGACTATGTCACGCTGGGCTGGAACGTCCCCCTGAAGTCACGCTACATACGCAGTCTGCGACTTTCATGCTCTGTCAACAACCTGGCCACCATTACCTCTTATTCGGGGCTGACACCCATGATCAACTCATCGGTGGTAGATGCCACGCTCGGCGTTGACGACAAGCGCTCGTTCCCTGTCTATCGCAGTTACTCGCTTGCACTGAGCATACAGTTCTAACTGAAAAATGAAGAATATGATGATACTGAGATATGGACAACGGCTGATTGGTTTATCGCTGGTCGTATGCCTGATAGCAGTCTGCATGATGTTTACAGCATGCTCGTTGGATGAGCATCCCCACGACCAGATACCTGAGGAAGCAGGATACACCAGTCGTGAGACCCTCTTTCTCAACACCGTCGCCACCTTATATAATTATATCGGTGGCTACAATGAGGGACAGGGACTGCAGGGCGCCATACGCGGCGTATATGACCTGCAGACATTCGGCAGCGACGAGGCCATGCTCCCCCTGCGTGGTGTCGACTGGTATGACGGCGGCATTTGGATCAATATGTATATGCATTCATGGTCGGCAGGCCACGAAGTGCCGAAGAATGCGTGGCTCTATCTTTACAAGGTCATCACCCTCTGTAACCGTTCGCTCGAAACGCTGGAGAGCCACAGAGCGTTGGCTGCCGGCAACTATTCGGCTTGGCAGGCTGAGGTGCGCGCCTTGCGGGCCATGTATTATTGGTATCTCATCGATCTCTTTGGCGATGTGCCTTTAGTGACCAACAGCAGCGTATCGATGAATGAAGTGAAGCGCGAGAAACGGGCCGAGGTATTCAATTTCTGCGAAAAGGAGCTCCTCGACGTTCTCAACTTCCTGCCCGATGAAAACAGCACACGCGAGGGCGACTTCTATGGCCGCATCACACAACCTGTGGCATATTTCATTCTGGCCAAGCTGATGCTGCAGTCAGAGGTATATACCGGTGTGCCGCGATGGGATGAGTGCATCGATTATTGCAACGAGCTGGAATATCGGGGTTATAGCCTCGAACCAATCTATAGCTCTAACTTCCTTGTATATAACCAGAATTCAAGTGAGAATATCTTCACTATTCCGATGGACAAGAACCTCTTTTCCAACCAGCAGCAGAACATTATCCGTTCCCTGCACTACCGTCATGCTGCGGCCTACGGATATGGTGGCGAGAACGGTAGTTGCGCTACGCTTAAGACACTGCAGGTGTTTGGCTATCCTGACGACACAGATCCCCGTTTCTTCGACTGTTTCCACTCCTCTTATGTCTATGCCTCAGACGGGGAACCCGTCACCGACCGAACGGGAAAACCCCTGAAATACGAACCCGAGAAGGTGATGCTCGACCTTAGCGGCTCACCATACGTTGAGACAGCTGGTGCCAGGATGTTCAAGTACCAGTTCGACAAGAATGCCACAAAGGACGGCAAACTCGTTGACAACGACATCGTACTTTTCCGCTATGCCGACGTGTTGCTGATGCGTGCCGAATGCATGGTTCGGCTGGGACAGGATGGCAGTAAGGACTTCAATGCTGTCAGGAAGCGTGCTGAAGCAAAAGCTCGTGAATGTACCCTCGACAACCTGTACGATGAGCGCCTCCTGGAACTCTGTTGGGAAGGCTGGCGCAGACCCGACATGATCCGCTTCCATCGCTATAAGTCACTCTACGAAGGCGCTGGAGCCGTCAATGAGTCAGATGGTCATACTGAAGTGTATCCCATTCCTGCCGACGTGCGGGCACTCAATCAGAACCTCACACAGAATCCCGGATATTAAGGATCAGTTTCTCTGACCAAAATGACCATTACCACCATGACCTGTTCCCTGAACATATTTTCACATGTTCAATACTTCCTTAAAAAAGTTTGATTATTACGCATTTTAGCGGGTAAAAAGAAAAAGAGCACATTTCAGGATATAAAGGACAGTAAATTTTGGAGTATTTTTGCGAAATTTGCACCTAAAAAGGTAAAAAAGGAACAGAATGGATATCACAGCACTCAAACCACACAGAGGCGAAGGTGCGCTGCGCATAGACGACAGCGACGACCTCGTGGTGATAGAAAATGCCGCGCCAGTCCCTACAAACGGGTATTTGCCTGAGAGCGGCGTCTATATTGAGAACCACTGCCTCATCGTCATCTGTACCGAGGGAATGGCACAGTTTGAATACGACGGACAGACCATACAACTTCGCAAAAACGACATGTTCATCTACATGATGTTGCGAACAGTGGTCACCAACTTCATGTCATCGCGGAACTTCAACTGTCGCCAGATCTGGTTTACCGCTAGTGAGGCATGGAGCATCGACATGCACGGCAACAAGAGCTTGGCCGACATGATCTATCTGAAACAGCATCCCAAGATAAGTCTCACCGAACAGAATGCAACACTGCTCGACGATTATTTCCAACTGCTCTGCCGCCGCATGCGCGACAAATCTCCAGTGCTCTATCCCGACATCGTGCGCTCACTTTTCAGCACCATGCTGCTGGAGATATTGGGGATGATGAGGGGTAAGAGTCGAGAAACGATGAGTGAGGAATATGAGGAGGCTGGGACGCCAGGACTGCACAGACGTCGCGTGGCAGACAGCTTTATGCGGATGGTGGAGAACAGCGACGGGCGCATCCGCAGGGTTGACGACTTCGCCGAGCAGCTGAACATCACGCCAAAGTATCTCTCGACACTGCTGAAAGAGACCATGAACCGCCGTCCGAGCGAAATCATACACTTCTATACGCTGAAGGCCATTGAACGCCGCCTGCGCTATACCGACATGACGATGCAGGAGATTGCCAATGACCTGAACTTCCCCAACGCCTCGTTCTTCGGCAAGTATTTTAAGGAACACGCGGGTATGACACCGCTGGATTTCAGAAGGAAATATTATAAGTAAATAGTGAACAGTGAATAGTAAATAATTTGCTACTGCAATGAAGATGAAGAAAATAGTACTGATATTGGTTGCTGCGATGATAGGCAGCACGGTGAACGCAAAAGAGAGTGACAGTACAACTGTCGACAGGAAAAAGGTAGCCGTCGTGCTGAGCGGTGGCGGTGCCAAGGGTATGGCACATATCGGTGTGCTGAAGGTTTTGGAGAAGGCGGGCATACCCGTCGATATCGTCACCGGCACGTCGATGGGCAGCATCATCGGCGGACTCTACGCCATCGGCTACAACGCCAACGCACTGGACTCAATGGTGCGCGTACAGGACTGGGCGTACGTCATCAGCGACCGTGAGGACCTGCGCAACCAGAGCCTCAGCGACCGCAAGAAGCAGAACACCTATCTGATCAGCACGGGCCTCACCATCGGCAAGAAGGACATGAACGCAGGCGGTATCATCAAGGGTAAGAACCTCGCCGAACTGTTCCAGCAGCTCTGCGTGGGCTATACCGACTCGCTCGACTTCACAAAAGACCTGCCCATCCCCTTCGCCTGTGTGGCAACTAACATCATCGACAACTCAGAGGTGGACTTCCACAGCGGACGCATCGCACAGGCCATGCGTGCCTCGATGGCCATACCCGCAGCTTTCTCACCCGTCAGAATCGGCGACAAGGTACTGGTGGACGGTGGTCTGAAGAACAACTATCCCGCTGACATCGCCCGTGAGATGGGTGCAGAGGTGATCATCGGTGTCACCGTGCAGGGTGCGCCGAAGGTGGCTGAGGACATGGGAGGAACGATGAGTATCATCAGCCAGATTGTCGACGTGAACTGTAAGAACAAGTACGACGAGAACCTCGCCATCACTGACCTGCATGTGCAGGTAGACACTAAAGGCTACGGCTCTGCCAGCTTCACCCCTGCCGCCATCGATACCCTGATTCGTCGCGGTGAAGAAGAGGCCATGCGCCACTGGGACCAGATCATCGCCCTGAAACAACTCATCGGCATCGACGACACATTCCATCCCACCATCCTGCAGCCGCTGCGTCCGCAGGTGATGACAGAGAAACAGCGTGTCACAGGCTATACCTTTGAGAACATGACACCGCAGGCAGAGCAATTCGTACGCCAGAAGTTCCACCTGAGCAAAACTGACAGTATCGATGCCAAACTGGAACAGCAGATAACAACCTGTATGCGTACGGACCTGTTCTACCAGACGGCAGAGTGCCGACTGGTGCCCGACGGTGACGGCGTGCGAGTCGTGCTCTCGGCAGGCAACCGCAAGACAGTGCAGCTGTATGCAGGCTTCCGTTTCGATACCGAAGAATACTCTACTGTGCAGCTGGGCCTCGACATCCCATTTAAGACCGCCGTTCCCGTAAGCACCGATATCACCGTAAGACTGGGCAAGCGTCTCAAGACAAGAGCGGAGCTGACGGTACACCCGCGTAGCTTTACAAGACCGTCGCTCAGCTATGAGTTCCGCCGTAACGACGTGGACGTATATATGGAAGGCGACCGCTCCTACAATATCTTGTTTAATCAGTTCCAGGGAGAACTGACACCTATCAACTTCAACCTGAAGAACTTCAACTTGCAATTCGGCCTGCGCTGGGACTACATGCACTACCGTAACACACTCGGTGCAGAGGGTGTGCGAGAGGTGGCGCTCAAGAACGAACACTTCATCAGCTATCGCGCCAGAGTGAAATATAACAGCGAGGACAACTGGAACTTCCCCACACGTGGAAGTCGCTTTGAAGCCGAGTACGCCTATCTTACCAACGACTTTGCAGAGCTCAACGTGCGTGCTGCTGACGGAACAAAGACTGGTAAGACAACCGGCATGAGCGACGTGAGTGCCAACTGGCGCACCTCGTTCACGTTTGGCAACCGCTTTACGCTCCAGCCCATGTTCTATGGAAGGCTGCTCTTCGGATCCATCGTCCCGCCAGTCTTTGGCAACACCATCGGCGGAGAATGGTTTGGACACTATATCGAACAGCAGATGCCATTTGCCGGCGTCGGCCATCTGGAATCAGTGCATCATCAGTTCGTGGCTGCACAGCTTCAGGCACAGCAGCGCATCGGCGCGACACACTACCTGCTGCTACGCGTAGCTGGCGGACAGCAGGCAGAGAAAGTGAAAGAGCTGCTCGACCAGCGGACACTGATCGGTGTACAGGCAGCATATTACTATAACACGATGTTCGGACCTGTCGGGGCAACACTCGGATACAGCAACAGGACAAAGCATCCGTACTTCTTCCTGAACATTGGATACGAGTTTTGAAATTAAGAATTGAGAATTACAAATTAAATAATAGCACAAAAATGAGAAAAGGACATTTCGTGATGGCTGCGACGGTGCTGGTGGCACTATGCGGTTGTGGAGAGAAGAAACAGGCTGCACAAGAGCAGACGGTGAGAGTGAAGGTTCAGCAGATACAGGCTGAAGCAGTGAACGGCGAACAGGGGTTCTCGGGCACTATCGAGGAGGCGAGTGGCGCAGCGCTATCGTTTGCCACTGCGGGTACGATCAAGCGGATTCACGTCAGCGCAGGACAGACGGTTCGTCAAGGACAGCTGATAGCAGAGCTGGATCCTACGACGATGCAGAATGCCTATACCATCTCGAAGACCGCTTTAGAGCAGGCGCAGGACACCTATAACCGCATGAAGGAACTGCATGACGCAGGCTCGCTGCCCGAGATGCAGTGGATCTCAATTGAGAACCAGCTGAAGTCGGCAACCGCCTCTGAGGCAATGGCCAAGAAGTCACTGGCCGACACAAAACTCTATGCCCCATTTGGCGGATACATTGCTGCGAAGGATGCCGAAGTGGGACAGACTGCGGCTCCGGGCATGCCGATTGTGAAACTCGTAAGCATCGGCAGCGTGAAAGTCAAGATCTCTGTGCCCGAGGATGATGTGCAGCGCATCAAGAAGGGCTCATCGATGAAGATCATCGTGCCCGCACTGGGCAACCGTGCGTTCTCCGGCAATGTCACAGAGCGTGGCGTGAGTGCTGATCCGCGTTCACGTACCTATGAGGTAAAAGCGACCATCGCGAATCACGACGGCCAGTTGCTGCCGGGCATGATCTGTCAGGCATTCACCAACTATATGCAGGGTTCGACGGGCGTGTTTATCCCCGCCAACCTCGTGCAGCTTGACTCAGACAACAAGACTTTTGTATGGGTGGTCAACGGTGACAAGGCCCTGAAGCGTGAGATCTTCATCAGCAGTGAGACAGCCCAGGGTGCACAAGTCAGCGGCGGACTCTCTGACGGCGACCAGCTCATCGTAGCAGGACAGCAGAAGGTGAGCAACGGGATGAAAGTAGAGATTGTGAAGTGAGAAGTGAATAGTGAAAAGTAAATAATTTGCTACCGCTATTATGGAAGAGAAAAAAGAAAAGAAGATGAGCCTGCAGGAGTGGTCGATGCACTACCGGCAGATTATCATACTGCTCGTGAGCTGCATGGTGGCTCTGGGCATCTATGGCCTCGCGAACATCAATAAGAACGAGTTCCCCGACTTCACCATCCGTCAGGGCATCGTAGTGGCCGTCTATCCTGGTGTGAACGCCTTGGAGATGGAAGAACAGGTGACGAAGCCATTGGAGAAATACATTTTTACCTATAAGGAGGTGAAGAAGGAAAAGACCGTATCGTATTCGAAGGACGGCATGAGCATCATCCAGGTGGAGCTGAATGACGACCTGATGAACAAGGACGAGTTCTGGTCGAAGTTCAAGCACGGCGTGCAGGGATTTAAGAACGAACTGCCCGACGGCGTGCTGGCCATCGTGGTAAACGATGACTTCGGCGACACGTCGGCATTGCTGCTGGCGATGGAGTCGAAGGACAAGACCTATCGCGAACTGAACGACTACATGAATTCCCTCATCGACTCATTGCGCATGATTCCCAGCGTGGGTAAGATGAGCGTATTCGGACTACAGAAAGATCAGATCAGCATCTATCTGAATTCAGACAAGCTGTCGCACTACGGCATCAGCTACCTCACTATCGCCCAAATGTTGACGGCGAAAGGTTTTGTGACGACTGCCGGCCGTGTGAAGAACAACGGCTACAAGTCGCCCATCTATGTGGATCACGCGCTGAACAAGATCTACGACGTAGAGAACACCTTGATTTATACTGACGGCAAGGGCAATAATGTCCGACTGAAAGATGTGGCAACGGTGAAGCGCGAGTATCCGAGCATGACCAGCTATATCACCAACAACGGTACACGCTGTATCCTGCTCTCGGTG
>JAEEGL010317853.1_pt1 | contig 25038 bp, 21 predicted proteins | sample 9134231 | NCBI WGS metagenome assembly JAEEGL01 (sample SAMN16246548, study PRJNA631951) | gut metagenome | biome: gut microbiome; feature: rumen; material: fiber-attached | host: Bos | place: Iran: Karaj | collected 2018-10 | reverse complement strand
AGACCTTGAGCCGGAGGAAGAAAAATACTTCCTTCGCACGCCCAGAAAACTGGAAGTATTAGACACAGAGACCATTACCCTGGAAAAATGTCCGCCAAGACAGAAACAGGAGAAGCAGCCGCTTCTGCTTACTATCGGACCATCATTTACAATGATCATCCCCATGGCGATGGGTGCCACGCTGTCAATGGGAGACGGCTTTGGAGCTGCCGGACTTACAATGAGCGTTGGCGCAGCAGTCATAGGCGCGATATGGGCTATTGTGAACACCAGACATCAGGACAAGGTGTTCCGTGAAGCTGAGGCAAACAGGGTAAGAAACTTTGACAATTATACCGTTGAGATGACAGGGATCATCAGGGATAAGATGGAGTACAACGCTGCGGTTCTGGGCAGGACATACCCATCTGTCAATGAAGCAGCTGATATAGGAATCAATGAGACGTCAAGGCTCTGGGAAAAGAGCTGGGTTCATGATGACTTCCTGGATGTCCGTCTCGGAACGGGAGACATTCCTTCGTTTAACAGGATAGAGCTGGCTAAGGAACAGGCAATGCAGGAGCATGATCCCCTTAATAAGAAGACAGAGGACATCAAGCTGGCAATGTCTGAGCTCAAAGGTGTTCCTGTTTCGCTTTCTCTTTACAGAAATAAATTTGTCGGCATCGTATCCCCTGACAGGGCAAGTGCTATAGCTATCGCAAGGACAATGACAGTCCAGATCGCAAGTGCGCATCCTTATACAGATGTAAGAATGTGCATGGTATTCCCTTCCAAGGAGAGCGACAACTGGAAATATATGAGATATCTCCCTCATATCTGGTCACCGGATGGCAAGCTCCGTCTTATGTGCTGCGACAAGAACAGCATCGGTGATGTCATGTATTTCCTGTCCGGTATAATCCGTGACAGAATTGAAAAGACCGGCATGGAAGGTGCCAAGAGGGATGATGGTAAAAAGGTCCTTCCTCACTACGTTTTTGTGATCGCCGACTATTCACTCGTGGCTGAGGAGCCAATATGCAAATATCTCTTAAATCCAACGGAGGATATGGGTATATCTGTTATCATGCTGGCAGATGCGCCTGACAGGCTTCCCAGCGGATGTACTACGATCATTACAGCAAGCGAGCAGGAGTGCAGCTTTGTATCGACGATCAATGCATTTCCGGGACGATTTGGTGTTGCTTTTGACAGCCTGGCACCTCTCAAGGCAGAGACCTTTGCAAGGAAGCTCTCAGGTATACATCTGAGGGAAACAGGAGGTTCAACCGAGATACCGGATATGCTTACCTTCCTTGACATGTATAAGACTTCAAATATCGAGTCGCTGGATATTTACCACAGATGGCTTGAGAACAGAACCTATGAGAGTATGAGGGCAATGATAGGCTTCAAGTCCGGAAACCAGCCTCTTTATCTGGATATTCATGAGAAGTATCACGGACCTCACGGTCTTGTTGCAGGTACTACAGGTTCCGGTAAATCAGAGACTCTGCAGAGTTACATCCTCTCCCTTGCAATCAACTATCATCCGGATGAGGTTGCATTCATCCTTATCGACTACAAGGGCGGCGGAATGGCACAGAGCTTTGAGGGACTGCCTCACGTTTCGGGTGTTATCACAAACCTTGGAGGAAATGCGACAAACAGGGCACTTCTTTCAATAAATGCAGAGATCAAGCACAGACAGAAACTCTTCAATGAATTTAAGGTTAAGCATATTGATGCATACATTGAGCTCTACCGTTCAGGAATCGCAACCGAGCCCATGCCTCATCTTCTGATCATTGCAGATGAGTTCGCTGAGCTGAAAAAAGAGCAGCCCGAGTTCGTGCGTTCCCTCGTTTCAGCAGCCCGCGTAGGACGTTCACTCGGTGTAAACCTGATCCTTGCAACCCAGAAGCCTTCCGGAGTTGTTGATGATGAGATCTGGTCTAACACAAGGTTCCGCCTGTGCCTGCGCGTTGCGGACAAGGGCGATTCCAATGAGATGATAAAGAGGCCGGATGCAGCTTATATCACAGGAACAGGCCGAGGTTACTTCCAGGTAGGAAGCGATGAAATCTTCGAGGAGTTCCAGTCCGGATGGTCAGGTGCTGAGTATGAGCCTGATGTTCCGTTTACGGATGAAAAGAATGCAAAGGTTGAGCTCATTAATCTTATAGGAAGAAACGGTGTACCGAAAAAGAAAGACAAGAATAAGAAATCCGATAACATCAAGAAGCTCACACAGCTTGACGCGATCGTAAAGTATACTGCAAAAATTGCAAAAGAGCATGATATAGCAAACGTGCGTCAGATATGGCTTCCTGCACTTGAGAAGAAGATCTACCTTGATACCCTTCAGGCTGAAAAAGCAGAGGGACGCTCACTTCGTCTTCCAATCGGTCTGGCTGACAACCCTGAGATCCAGAGCCAGTACACTGCTTATGTGGACTTCATCTCAGATGGAAACCTTCTGGTATGCGGTGCTGCCGGATCAGGAAAGACAACGCTTATGCAGACGATCATCTATGGCGCGGTGACAAGCTACAAGCCATCTGATGTGAATATCTATATTCTTGATTTCTCATCGCGCACCATGGCTGTATTTTCAGCTATGCCTCACATCGGAAGCATATGCTTCGACGGAGAGGACGAGAAGATCGGTGATACCTTCGAATTCTTTATGAACGAACTTGTTGACAGGAAAAAGAAGTTTGCGGGAATGGGCATAGGTTCCTACAAGGAATATATACAGCACGAGAGCGACTGTCCTGCACTTCTTCTTGTCATCGATAACTTTGTGGCTTTCTATGAGAACTATGACAAGTATGATGATGACCTGTCTGTCCTCACCAGAGAAGGCGCAAGCTATGGTATTTATGTTGTTATCACATCGAATAATTCCGCTGATCTTCGCAGCAGGCTGAGGCAGAACTTTGTAACAGGCATTGCTCTTCAGATGCAGGACCGCTTCGAATACGAAGCTGTTGTGGGTGACCACACAGAGATCGTTCCCGAGGGCAAGACACCGGGACGCGGACTTATCAAGGCTCCCGGCTGCGTCGAGTTCCAGGTAGCGCTTCCTGTAGAGGAGACAGAGGGACTTTCACAGGCACAGAGTATTAAAAAGGCTCTTTCCAAGCTGAGTGTTGATAATAGTTCCAAGGCTGCCAAGAAGCCCGGGCAGATCCTTGATTCATTGTCTGTAAAGGAACTTATGGAGGAGACCAAGGGACTACCTGAGAACAAGTTTGCAATAGGCAAGAGCATTGACGGAGAGCAGGTACTTACCCTCGATCTCGACAAGGAGTACTGCATAAGCCTTGTTGGCCTTGGACAGACAGGAAAGACAAATCTTCTTAAGGTTCTGGCACTTGAGGCAATCAGGAAGAACGATGATGTGATAATCTTCGATGGTAAGAACAAAGTACTTGAAAGCTTTGCACAGGAACAGGGAATCAGTAAATACGTTACAGATGACGCAGGTCTTTTCCAGCTTATGCAGGATGAGATCGTTCCGAAATTCGGTGAGAGAAACGCCATCGTCAATGATGCAAGGGATGCCGGTAAGGATGTCGTACAGGCAATGAAGGATCAGCAGAGGATCCTCATTCTCATAAATGATTACACCTCATTTATTGAGACAGTCTACTCCGAAGAATACGGAATGGACGGCTTCTTTGAGACAGCTCTTGAAAAGGGCAGAGACCACAAGATCCACTTCATCGCCGCAATGACACCGGATGATGTATCAGATTGTGCAAGATTCCAGGTTTCAAGACAGTTTACCTCCATGGAGAGTGGAGTAAACCTTGGCGGCCTGTTCGACCAGCAGAGCGTTCTTCACTGGGAGATGTCCTCAGCTGACGCAGTAAGACAGCTTCCTGCAGGTTTCGGATATGCGCTTACAGAGAGTGGAGCACCTGTAAGGATGCTCACACCACTATCATAAGGAGGGCTAAATATAATGAGTAAAATATTTCTTGAGACTAGAGTGCCAAGTATAGCAAAGACCTACGAGTTTTCAGCTGACTCCGTAATGTCAGTGGGAAGTGTCAAGAAGGCTATGATCGAACAGATAGCTGCTGTTGAGAACATGGTGATATTTCCGGATCCGGACAAGGTGCTCATGTGCAGCATAGACATGAACGGACTTCTCCAGGACAATGAGACCCTGGGCACCATAGGAGTAAAGAGCGGCGGACAGATAATGCTGATCTGATGTCAGGGTCAAACGCGGGTGAGTAACAGACAGGGCTGTGCAAAATACACAGCCCGGACTGAGGCATATATGTTTATGCAGCTCGACTTTTGGTGACAGACAATCCGTAACATCATATAAGACAAAATTTTTTGTAAACTTTTATATAAGGAGAAAAAACATGGCAGATATGACAAATGTGGATGCCGATAAGATAAGGCAGGCTGCCGGAAGGATAGGCAATCTTGCCAGCGATCTTAACAGCAATGTCAGTAAGATAAATGATGCACTGAATAGTCTGGCCAAGGGATGGCAGTCTGAGGCAGCAACTAAGTTCATGCAGACCTGGCAGGCCGATCAGGAGGCTCTGCACGAGATGGTGGATCAGTACATGGAGATGACAGATCTTTTGACAGAGCTTGCGCAGGATTTTGAGAATTCAGAGAATGAAGTCAAATCTATGATAGGCAGGCTTAAGATCTGAGATATTGCAAAGAAAATTAAGAGAACGGCAGACCGTCCTAAGGGTCCCGCAAGCGGTATCTTTTAGGACCAATAAGGAGGAATTATGGCAGCAGGAAATGAAACAAAAATGGATACTGCTCTGCTTATAAATACAGCAGAGACGCTTTCGCCTCTTGTTAAGAATCTGGAGAATATCTTTGAGCAGTTTCAGCAGGAAATAAAGACCACAAGGAATGCCTGGCAGGGAGACACATCTGACGATATCAGAAATACCGCTTCACAGCTCAAGCAGAGCTCTGCTGAAGTTGTCAGCGTTCTCAATGGATATGTGACGGGGCTTAAGGAACTGGCCGGTATATATGACAAGGCGGAGAACAAAGCACAGAACGCAGGAAAGAGCCTGAAATTTGATAAGACATTTAAGTGAGGTGAGAGAAAATGGCAATGAAATTCAACTACGAACAGACGATGCAGCAGGCTCACCAGCTTGAGCAGATGGCTTCCGACCTGTCGGGAAAGACAAAGTCAAAGTTGTCGGGAGCAAGGGAAAACTTAAACGCTGCATGGACAGGAGATTCAGGAAAGGCATTTTTAAATTTCCTTGGCGAAGCAGAATCGGATCTTGATGCAAAGGCCAAGTATCTAAGAGGCGTGGCTGACTATCTCAAGAAGTCAGCAAAGAAAATAAAGGCGGCTGAAGAGGCTGCTAAAGCTTCGGCTTCACGTATTTCATAGAAAGGAGGTCTGTATGGCAACAAAAAACACGGTAAACGTTCAGAGAATGAGACAGGCCATCACTGAACTTGAGAATATACATGCCACTATGCAAAGGAACATAAAGTCCCTGGATGAGACTATGTCCCATGTAAAACAGATCTGGGTTGGAGAAGCGGCAACAACTTATCTCAAGCAGTATGAGAAGAATCAGAAGTCTTTTCAGAACATGTCCAATGCGATACAGTCAGCAGCTAATGCTCTGGCGGAGTCCTGCGGAATTTATGAAGAGGTGGACTACAACGCAATGGAAATCGTTCAGAAGATGGGCAGGAGAGGATAGAATCGGAGGTTAAGTATGGCGGATGGAAATATTCAGGTTGATGCAGCGAAGCTACGGTCTGTAGCTGAGTCCATTGATAAGGCTCAGAGCGGACTGAGGGAGGGATGCTATTCGGCCAAGAGTCAGATAGATTCTCTTAAGAACATATGGACAGGTGAGGCTGCCCAGACTTATCAGTCAAGTTTTCAGAAGCTGCTGGATGAGTGTAATGAGGCCCTCACAGTTCTTGGGAAAATGGTGAATTCACTATATGAATCTGCGGACCAGTATGACAAGACAATGAAATCCGTAGAGAGTGATGTGAAGAACATTCCAAAGCTTCCTACAAATCTGTTCAAGTGACGCTGGTAAAAGTTATCTGTATGTTGAGATGAGGCGGTGAAAAATGGCATATAAAGTATCATATAAGGTTGTATCCGAACAGGGAGAACAGCTTAAGAAAGTTGCTAAGGAAATGGATAATTATGTATCCCAGCTGAATCAGATAATTTCAAAGCTGGGCAGTGATCAGCTGCTGCAGTCGGTGAGGTCAGACCTTAAGAAATTCCAGCAGCAGCTCGAGACAGAGCGCGCGGTTCTCGATATGGCTGGAGGTATACTTATCGAGGTTGTTCAGAGCTATTCGGGCGCAGAGAAAAAGAGCGTTGCCAAGGTCGACAAGGCAAAGGCTCACAACAGGGACTTCTACAAGAGACCTGTTGCAGTGGCATCAGCAGGAGGAGCAGCCGGGGCAACAGCTTATGCGAGCGGCTCAGGGGGTGCAACAGCGATCAATCAGAGTGTGGTCAACAATACATATAATATCAATGATCCCGGAATTGGCGCATCAGGTGCTACAGCTGGCTTTGGCGCAGCTGCGGGAGTATTCTCGGAGAGTGCATTAGCGGGCGCCGGTGAAGCTGTGGGAGCTGCGGCAGCTGTAGGAGTTGGAGCGGCTGCCGGAGGTGTTGTGGCATCCTCTATTAATGAGAAGAGAAAAGAAAAGAAGGCAGAAAGAGCTGAAAAAGCAGAAAAAGCTGCTAAATCAGACGATTAAGAAAGGTAGTCAGGGCGAAATGAAGAAAAAGCTGACATATCTGATCAGTGTATTTATATTTGCAGCATTTTTATGCGCATGTTCTGAGGGAGAAGGAAGCGCCGCTGATACTGCGGATTCAGTAGAAGAGGTCACAATAAACTCTGTAAAAGATACTGCAGATGATACAGAAGATGCCGAATCAGATGCTGCAGGATCAGCATATGCGGACATCTACATAAGTGAGATAGAAAAGCTGTCATCTTCAGGTGAAGCTGACCTCTTTGCCCTTGTCTATGTGGATGATGATGAGATTCCGGAGCTTGCTGCGGTGAGCTCCGAAGGATCCTGGGATAAGGATCAGGTATTTCTTTATACGGCAGACGGCAAGGAGACCGTACTTCTTGCAAGTGACATAGCTCCCGGTATGGAGGGGCATTACATTGCCTTTTTTGAAAAGGAGAATATTATTGTAAAGAGCGGCGCAGCGATAGGCGCAGAGTTTAAGTTCATAAAGATCGAAAACCATAAGCCGGTTGAAACACTAAGATGCAGCAGAATTCAGATGACAGATGCCGATGGCAACGACATTGACGTCTGCAAGGTAAATGATAAAGAAGTCTCCGCAGATGAGTATATTGCCGCTATGCAAGAGGCCATTCCTTCCGTAAAAATGACCAAACTGGCAGAAGAGGGCGCTGCAGATATGGTGAGCTACAATGTGAACCTCGATGATGGCTATATGAAGCTTATCGATGCAGAAAGTACTCCTTATTACTCTTATGATGAGATCATAGGTATTCTCAAGAAATAAAATATGGAATTCATAAATCAGGAATCACGAGGCCTCCGATCCGGGCTTTTACGGCAAGTTCAAGCCTGGATCTGAAGCCTGTCTTCTGTATCATGTTGGTGATGTGCATCTAGACGGTCCGCTCAGATATGCCAAGCATTTCACCTATCTCCCGGTTGCTGGCGCCGTCTGTGAGTGCCCTTAAGACCTCAGTTTCCTTTTCCGTAAATTCAGTGCTGACGGCGTTGCCCAGATGAACCACAGGTGTGGAACATGGGTATATGGATTCACCGTTAATGGTGCGTCTTATCATATGATGCAGTTTTGACCTGGAAGAATAAAAATCATTATCCGAATGACAATTTTGTAAAATTTTAATTCATGTACTTTGGTACATATTGAAATTTTGTTATTTGTGAGAGAATATATCGAGGTTTTGATGTAAGCCATAGATACGGGGAGATAGGACAATGAATAAGGTTTTAGCAATTATATTTGCCATTATGTTTGCGCTTAACGTTTTTCTATGTGTGAAGAGCATTACAGATTCCGGAGAAGGCCGGGATGCCCTGGCTGATGCGGCTTTTATCACGGATGGAGTAGTGGATGAAACAAATGAAGGTAAGCTTGTGGTGGTTACCGGTCCCATCAGGGTATCTGCCGAGGCCTACGATGAAGAGACTGAGCTTACTCTGGAAACAGCTCTGGGGGCTAAACACACTGAGACCCTTAGATATGAGTATATTGATAAGGAGACCAATAAAAAGGTTACATCACCCGATTTCGGCCTTGCGACCCTGGATTTCGACAAGAAGTACAGAAAGGAAGAGTACTGGAGTCCCGAGCCGCAGGAGTATGTATATGGTGCGGCCTGGATTGGGGATTTTTACATTACAGAAGATCTGCTGATACCACTTCTGAATTCTGAAAAGCTTGGAGTAGAAACCTTCTGGCAGGATGAACTGGATGAGAGCCCTTACTATTACTACTTTGAAGGAGATGATATTTTCTTTTCTCTTTCTGATCCCGATAGTTTTCAGGAAGGCGACCAGAGGGTGTCCTATCGCGGAATTACTGTAAAAGAAGATACCAACTATACCATTATAGGCATTCAGAAGAGCAAATATCTCTATCGCCCTAAGGATATGGGCATTGCAACAAGTATATATGAGGGTGAAAAGAGCCTTAGCGAGCTCTCATCGGGAGAAGCCAAGACCGGAGCCATGGCTGCCATATTCTATGGTGTGCTTGCCATTTTGTTCCTGGTGCTGTCTCTTTGGAAGTTTGAGGTATTTGAAAAGATATCTGCCAGGTAGAAGGTAACAACTGTTTCTGTAGATGTGTCATACATAGCGATTTTCTTAAGGAGGTAACTTGGTGAGGGGAATGAAAAGTATTTTGAAAATGGGATGTGCCCTGGTTTTATCAGCGGCTATGATAGTATCGCCGCTGCCACTTGCGGGGGGAAATGCAAGGGAGGCGCTGGCTGCAGAGATGCCTGCAAGGGAACAGAAAAAATTGCGTTTAGGTACTGTTAAAACAGGGGGAGGTATTATTGGAGGTTATAATAACGAACATACTTTTACAGATAATAATATTGACCATGTCTACTATGGAAAATTTAATGGAGAGCCTGTAAAGTATCGCGTACTTGAAAATGGGACAAAAACTTATAATGCTTCCGGCGACGAGGGTTCTAAGATTTTGTTACACTCTGAGACTATCGTTCAAAAGGGTATTTATTCATCTTACTCAAATTCAAATGAGTGGAAGGATTCAAGTGCAAAAGCATGGTTAAATGGCAGCAGCTTTCTCTTAAATACAAATAATTTTACATCAATTGAAGAAAGGGTTATTGCGAACAGCTATAAAAAAGCATATGAAGCCACTTCAATTAATGGTGTCAAGAGTTATAATGACGCTTTAACCGGTGAAAAGGTATTCGTTTTGAGCTATTCAGAAGCCAATCATTCCGAGTATGCATTTGATGAAAATCAAACAAGAATAAGAAAATATGGGCAAAACGCTGATTCCTGGTGGTTAAGAACAAGGCAGGAAACTACAGGCCCTGTATGGTATGTTGATTCACAGGGCAAAGAGAACCGTAAAGATAAAGGCTATACAGCCGGATACTGTCCTGCGTTTGTTGTGAATCTAAATGAAATTCTTTTCTCATACATGGTTGGTGATTATAACCAAGGCAGCAACTATGGTAAAGATTATACCTTTACACTAAGGGATACAGACATAGGGATCAACGCGCCCTACGGCGCAGAAATCGATAGCACCGGAAAAACACTTACGTTTAAATATGATGTTACAGGTTCGCATAAGGGAAATGTCAACAGGCTGTCAGTCCTTGTGCTGGATAAAGAGTATAGCCGCAGTAATTTTTCCAGCGCCAATATAAAAGATTACCGGCCTCTGAAAATAACGGATGGTAATATCACATCAGGTACTGCAACAGTTACACTAAACGCGGATTATTCCAATACGAGCAAGTATTATATATATCTTGTTGCAGAGGACATAAATGGCACTTTTGAAACTGATTATGCCGGAGATCCCGTGAGGATCAATGCTTTCCACCAGTGGAAGCTTGATAGCAATACTGACGGATCTGTAAAGGTAACCTGCAGCAAACACAGCAGTGAATCTTATACAGCAAGGATAAATCAGTCAGGAAAAACCTACGACGGCACTAAAGCTGCAGCAGGCAAAATAGTAAGGGACAGTGGCTTCCCGTCTACTATTACTGCCGGAAGTATCTACTACACAGGAACAGGAACAACTTCTTACAGTGCATCAACGACGCCTCCTATAGATGCGGGAACATATCTGGCTTATGCCGTCTTTAAGGGTCTATCGGGGGAAAAGACTGCTAAGACAACATTTACGATAGAGCAGAAGGACCTCACAGATAATATGGTCGCTCTTACACAAGGTAGCTATGAGTACGATGGAAATGTTAAGACAACTTCCGTAAAGGTTACGGATGGCAACAGGGAGCTTAAGAAGGATACGGATTATACCGTAAGCGCATCGAGCGTTCTTTCTGCTACGGGGATAGGAAGTTACGAAATAAAGGTTGATGGCCTTGGAAATTATAAGGGAACAGCAAGTGCAAAATGGAGTATCAATAAGCACGAACACAGTTTGACCAGGACCGCAGCAAAGGCAGCAACGGAGACAGCTCCCGGAAACACTGAGTACTATTATTGCAGCAAATGTGGAAAATATTATTCAGATGCACAGGGAACAAAAGAAATAGTTAAGGATTCATGGATTATTGCACCTACCGGACATATACATAATCTGATAAAAATTGCGGCAAAGGCAGCAACAGAGACAGCTCCCGGAAACTCTGAGTACTACTATTGCAATAAGTGTGGTAAATACTATTCAGATGCACAGGGAACAAAAGAAATAGCCAAAGACTCATGGGTTATCAATGCTCTGGGTCATACACACAATCTTGTAAAGACTCCGGCAAAGGCAGCAACAGAGACAGCACCGGGCAACTCAGAGTACTACTATTGTAATAAGTGTGGTAAATACTATTCAGATGCACAGGGGACAAAAGAAATAGCCAAAGACTCATGGGTTATCAATGCTCTGGGTCATACACACAATCTTGTAAAGACTGCAGCAAAGGCAGCAACAGAGACATCGCCGGGCAACTCAGAGTACTACTATTGCAATAAGTGTGGTAGATATTATTCAGATGCACAGGGCAAAAATGAAATTCAAAAGAATTCATGGATAATACCTGCCAAGGGTAAAGGAGGTGGCAGCACCAAAACACCTGTCCCTGCCAAGGCCGGCAAGCAGCTCACTGATCCTGTGACCAAGGCTAAGGTGACTGTTGTTTCCAGCAACAAGAAAAATCCGACTGTTGCCTATAAAAAGATTTCAAGCAGCAGTGCGAAAACGGTTACCATTCCCGCTACTGTCAAGATTGGCGGAGTAAAGTATAAGGTTACTGAGATCAGTAAGGGTGCATTCAAGGGAAAAACCAAGATCACCAAGGTGACGATTGGAAAGAACATCACCAAGATTGGGGCAGAGGCATTCTCTGGATGTACAAACCTTACTACAGTCTCGGGCGGTGCAGCAGTGAAGACTATAGGCACAAAAGCGTTCTATAATTGTAATAAGCTTAAGGCTGCAAAACTGGGATCCAAGGTTACGAGCATTGGAGCAAGCGCATTCTATAACTGCAAGAAGCTCACCAAGACACCCATTGGGGCAAACGTGACAAGCATAGGCGATAAGGCATTCTTTAACTGCTCTTCTCTAGCCACCATGACATTACCCGCTAAGACGGCCAAACTTGGCAAACAGTTTGCAAAGGGCACAAAGAGTCTTAGGACACTGACTGTCAGGAACAAGAACCTGAAAGCCAAGAACATTGCTGCAGGAGCTTTCGATGGTATGGGCACTAACAAGACTATTGTCAAGGTTCCACAGGGCAAGAAGACCTCGTATACGAAGATTTTCCGGAACAAGGGTCTGAACAAGAAGATCAAGCTTAAATAGTAAATAAATAAAAAGGTGCTGTGAAAAAATGAGAGATCATTTCTTCACAGTACCTTTTCTTTTTCAGAATAATAATGGAGTCGTATCGGCATATCTGCCATAGACAGCTTCAAACTCATTTTTGGTTATGTTTTCTGCTTTGTCGTTACGGATCCTTATGAAGCCTTTGTGAGACGAGAATTTACTTATAGTATTGTCCTCCGCGCCGTCTTTTATAATTAGTTTTTTAAGAGAGGGATCCGGCTCATAAAGGTACATGGAATGTTCGTCAGCGACCCAAATGCCGTCAGGTGAGATGGTAATTGGATATTTATCGCTGCCTCCGTTTATCTCTCCAATTGTTTCGAGCTTTCCGTTTTTAAGTACCGACACCTTGCAGGACATGGTCTTTACGTTATAACTCTTTTCCTTGTCGCCGATGATGTCCTTCTTATCGGCAGTGATAATAAGGGGCTGCACAAAATTGGGATTGACCCAGTCATAATACAAATCCCCCGGTGAAAACAGGTCTGATTCATGGTATAAATGATACGCCGATATTCGCGTAACCACATCCTCCGGAGTCATTTTACCAGCGCCCTCATAACTGAAGGACTGCCAAACAACCATCTCAGGACCGTAGCAGTACATCTGATTAAACACAGGGCGGCTTCCGACCCAGAGCTTGCCATCGTAGATGTCAATTTCCACAAAACTCTCCAAATAGAGCCGGTCTTTTAGATAATCCTCAACATCGGTTTTATAATTTTCAAGTTTAACAGCGTCACCCTCTTTTTTGCCATCTACATAGAGAGTTGCTTCATCGCCTGATACCTTCGCCTCTGCGTGCTTTGCTATTTCCGGCATATATACCATAGGGTTGACGATATATACGTGCCAGTCACCCTTATTGTCAGTGTCGGCAATATACATCAGATCTTCAGAATAACCCGTCCCATGAAGAAGGTGCATATTCATTGCAAGCTCGTTCTCACCATCTTCATCCAGGTCATACTCTGTACACATTGGACCTACCTCATGAACTGAATAAGCAGCTGAATCCAAGAAAAGGTAATCGCCGCTTTCGGTCTTCAGGATCATTTTGTTATCAGGACCGACATAGAAGAGCTTAAAACTCTTTGTTTCTGCAATCTGCTGATAATATGTTCCATCAGTTTCAGCATCCGCTTTAAACCTGACAAAACTCTCATCTATTCCCTTTTTCTCAGCCTGATCGAGCAATGATTTCGTCTTCTGGTCAGGAGTGTATTTGCTTGCTATTTCATCGGGAATCTTACCGTCAAACAGCCACCAGCCCTCATATCCGTCATAGCTTTTTTCAAGTGTTTCACCTGCGGCAGGAGCTGCATAAGAAATACTGCCTGAAGTTGTCGCAGCCGCTATTGTAAGAGCTAAAGTAATACTTCTCAACAGGACCTTTAATTTCATATTCACTTCCTTGTCTTTATTGTTTCTGTCGTGGACCATTTTCCATAATAGTATACACCGTTTACTTTTGCCCACTCGCGGACGCGAAGCTGGTAGGTAGTGTTCTTGCGAAGAGCTGAAACAGTAAGTGCGGTTGCCTTGTCTTTGGAGATAAGGCTCCACTTGCTTGTGCCTTTCCTTCTGTACTGAATCTGATATTTTGCCCCTTTTACAATAGAGCTGCTCTTAAGAGTGAGTTTGATAGATGTCTTTGCAGCTGTATGCTTCGATACAACGGGCTTGGAACTCTTTACTTTTTTGATGATTACGGGTTTGATTACTTTTACTTTGCAGGAAGCGGTAGCCCTGTGGTCTGAGCTCCATGCAGTTATTGTGGCCGTTCCTACGCCTGCTGCGGTGATTTTGCCGGTAGCTGAAACAGTAGCGACATCGGCATTAGTCGTAGTCCAGGTTATTTTCTGGGAAGGAGTAGCAGTAGCTGTGATAGTTTTAGATTTTCCCTGCTCTATAGTTACACTCTTGGAACTGAGACTTACTTTTGTCTTGGAAAGATCATCTATAACAGACTGGGATGCAGACCTTGCTTCGAATACCAGAGAGCAGCCGGACTTTGGAAGTTTCGAGCTCAGATTTACCCGGCTGTTAAATGTTGTCACTGAGTGTGAACCATTTCGGGGAGTAACAGTAATAAGATATTGGCCTGGGGTAACATCCATGTGCGCTTGATATGAATATATCCCAAGCTTGGTATCAAAGTTAGTGCTGGCTGAGAGTGTTCTGTTTTCACCATCAGCGTCAGATATGCTGATAGTGAAACTATAGCGGATATCTTCAGTTGATTGAAGCGTGGAATAAAGAGTGGTAGCTTTGGTGGTTTTAACTCTGAATATCTGGAACCAGCTTTCGTCATAAGGAGAGTTAGGATTGTAACCATAAGTATAGTTGTCTGCATCAGGTAAATATCTTCCAACATTGGTGTTTAGTGAGACATCCCTGACGGCGTCTATCCATCCGCCGGATGCGCCGGACTCTATAGCAGGTCCAAATGAGACGGCACTGATCATGATTGCCATGATCAGCAGCAGTGACAGAAATCTTTTTTTACTATTCATAACACGATTGCTCCTTTGCTTTTCGGAAAAATTCCGAATTTTTTTATAAATATTTTACAATTCTGCACAGGTGGGGTCAATATGCTTTGTCGATTATGACAAGAAGCGGTATTATGGAATTTTTTTATGACATGGCAGGGCCAAGCTGTGGTATTATATTTTCCGTAATCGCATATTCAGGACTTATACAGGAGGTTTCCATGGGAGGATTTTTTGGAGTTGCATCTCGTGAAAGTGCAGTTTTTGATCTGTTTTACGGAACTGACTATCACTCGCATTTAGGGACCCGTCGCGCCGGAATGGCAGTTTATGACAGGAAAAAGGGATTTGACCGCTCTATTCACAATATAGAGAGATCGTATTTCAGACCCAAATTTGAGGACGACATGTTGAAGATGGAGGGGCATCTTGGGATAGGCTGCATCTCAGACTTTGAGCCACAGCCGCTTATAGTCCGTTCTCATCATGGAACCTTTGCCATCACCACAGTTGGCAAGATCAACAATATTGAAGAGATCACCAGCCAGCTCTTTAAGGACAACCATTCTCATTTCCTTGAGATGAGCGGCGGCGATATCAATCCGACAGAGCTTGTTGCATCTATCATCAATCAGAAATCCACTATAGTTGAGGGCATACGCTATGCCCAGGAAGTAATTAAGGGATCAATGTCTTTACTGCTCATGACCCCGGACGGGATCTACGCTGCAAGAGACCGCTACGGCCGTACTCCGGTGCAGATAGGTCAGAAGGACGATGGATTCTGTGTCTGCTTTGAGAGCTTTTCTTACCTTAATCTCGGATATATTTCATATAAAGAACTTGAACCGGGAGAGATCGCATTTATCACACCCGAATCTGTAGAGATAGTAGCCCCAGGATTTTCGGAGATGCGCATCTGCACCTTCCTTTGGATCTATTATGGCTTCCCGGCATCGACCTACGAGGGACTAAACGTTGAGAAGGTCCGCTATGGGTGCGGCGGCAAGCTGGCTCAGAGGGATATGCAAAGAGGCATACACCCGGATCTTGTAGCAGGAGTTCCGGACTCGGGAGTTGCTCATGCTATAGGATATTCCAACACATCAGGTATTCCATACTCAAGACCTTTTGTAAAATACACTCCCACATGGCCAAGGTCCTTTATGCCCACAGTTCAGTCAAGGCGTGACCTTATTGCCAAGATGAAGCTCATCCCTATAAATCAGCTGATCAGGAACAAGAGCCTTCTTCTTATAGATGACTCAATCGTAAGGGGAACGCAGCTTAGGGAGACCACAGAGTTTCTTTACAAGAGCGGAGCCAGTGAAGTTCACATAAGACCTGCCTGTCCGCCGCTCATATATGGCTGTAAATACCTCAATTTCTCAAGATCAAACTCAGAGATGGAGCTCATAACAAGGCGTGTGATCGAGAAGCTCGAGGGATATCCGTCACCCGATGAAGATACTGTAAGAAAGTACACGGATCCGGACTCACCCCAGTATGAGGCAATGCTCGATGAGATAAGGAAGGAACTCAACTTTACCTCCCTTCATTACCACAGACTGGATGACATGGTAGAGGCGATTCCTCTTGAGCCCTGCAATCTGTGCACATACTGCTGGAGCGGTAAAGAGTAAGATATCAGATATCGGGAAGGACTCCTCTTAAGTCAAACTCAGGGATAAAGCTCTCCTTTGCGGTCTCACCGACCTGGATGAAGCAGTTCTTTATACAGAGGCGAGCTGCATAATCTACGAGGCTTTTGTATTCATATCCGGTAACTTTCCTGTCAATCTCAGGAAAAGAGTTAAGCTCACCGTTTGGTGTATACTGGTTCATGAGACTTAGATAGATGCGTTCGCCATATTTTTGGAAGAGATATTTAATTATAATTTTTGCCTGGATCAGCATTCCGGGCATGAGAAGGTGTCGTACAACGACACCTTTTTTCATTATCATTTCAGAGGTGAATTCTAAGGAGGGACACTGGCGGACCATCTCGTCAATGGCAGCCTTCGCGGCCTTAGGATATCCCGGAGCATTGCTGTATCTGACGGCGTCTTCTTCTCTTATGTATTTAAAATCCGGCAGGTATATATCGATGAGACCATCCAGGCTCTTAACTGTGTCGGTGCAAAGATAGGAGGAGGTATTCAGAAGAAACGGTATCTTGAAGCCCTCCCTTCTGGCCAGCTCTATTGCAGTCCGTATGGATGGAATGAACATATCACCGGTCACCAGATTGATATTATTGGCACCCTTGTCCTCAAGTTCAAAGAAAATCTCAGAAAGTCTTTCTACTGAAATGTTTTCTCCGACTTCGCCCCTGCTTATCTTTCTGTTCTGGCAAAAGACACATCCCATGTTGCAGCCAGAAAAGAACACGGTACCTGAGCCGCTCCTTCCGGAAATACAGGGCTCCTCCCACATGTGGAGAGCAGCCCTTGCAACATGAAGCGTATTTAGTTCTCTGCAGTAGCCTTTCGTCTTATATCTGTTGACGCTACAGCTCCTTGGGCATAACCTGCAGGATTCGTATTCTTTATATGAGGTCATAGCTGTTTCTTTCTATTGCGCCTTATCGTTAGTTGTGTCATGCCTGCGGTCTTTTATCTGCTTTGGCCTTTTTCTTTTTGCTCTTTTGTGGCTTTTTGGCCACACTGTACCCGAACTTCCCGAGTTTTTTGCCAAGAGAATAATACTCTCCGTGGGAATAGGCGATCGGGTCGGCTTTCGAAAGGTCGAACCTTCCGTTATCATCCATGTACCTGTCATCTGCAGTTACGCATAGAACCTCTGCCACAAACATATCATGCGTTCCGAGCTCAAGTATCTCTTTTACCCGGCACTCAATATTGACGGGGCTTTCAGCAATTCCGGGAGCGGATATTTTCTGCGATTTCTGGGGAGTGAGGTTCATTTCTTTAAACTTATCGTGGTCTCTTCCGGACCTTACGCCGCACCAGTCAGTTGCCCTTACAAGTTCTGAATTTGTGAGATTTACAACAAACTCTCCGGTTTCTTTTATTATGTCATAAGAATATCTGCTTTTCCTGACAGATATGGACAGCATGGCAGGCGAGCTGCAAACATTGCCTGCCCAGGCAACAGTGATGATATTTGGTTTTTCGCCTTCTCTCTGGCAGCTCACCATAACCGCAGGGATCGGATAGAGCATGTTGCCGGGCTGCCATATTTCTTTTGCCATAAGGATACCTCGTTTTCCTGATCTTTAGTTTCGTTTATCGCGACTGACCTTTACATCATATTATAACAGATATGCGTATTGGCGCGTATTGCCTGTAGTGAGGCATACCTATATAATACAAGTACGACTTCGGGAGAAAGCATTTGGGGATGGTATGGAAAATGAAGAAGTACAGAGATTATATCGTCAGATATTATAAGTCGCATATCTGGTGCAGGTTCATGCTTTTATATTTGGTTGCGGTAATAGGAGTGGCTCTTATATTTCAACATTATCTTAAGAGCTACTATTACGACAATCTGATGAAGTCCCAGAAAAGTATTGAGAATTCAATATTAAGCAGTGCACAGGCCCTTTTGTCGATCCAGATGAAGGATTACATAAATATCGGTGCGACTATGGCTACTTCGGAGGATGTTTTTGATGCTGTTGAGGAACATGAGGAGGAAAATAGTTCTCACGCCAAGTCACAGCTGCGGGCACTTTTAAGTTCTTATACGCGAAACTTCAACAAACTGTATTCCATGGCTGTTATAAACAAAGACGGTCTGGTGTATCAGGGAGTTACCTACAGGAGTGTATCTTCTGAGATCTGGAGGGAAGAAGACCACGACTACCTGTCGGAGCAGTATGAGAAGGTTATGAACAGGATAGCTTTAAAAGAATTCCCAAGATGCGTTGTCAGTATGAGGAAGGAAAAATATGAGGGTCATCCCGAGGCATTCAGCATTTTCTATCCCATGATAGGAAGCAGAAGAAAGCTGGCAGATGCGGACCATGTACTTTGTCTTACTTTTGAAGCGGACATCCTTGAGCAGTATACAAATTATATATTGTCCTGTGATATCCCATATCTGGTGGGCTTTGTGAGCGATGAGGAGGGCAATATCATAAGTCACACACAGAGGGATAAGCTCTGGCTTGATGAAAACAGTTATGTCAGTTTGGAAAACCTTCAGAATATCAGCGTTGACATTCCCGATATGGGATGGAAACTTAATGTTGCCTATGATGATGGGGCAGTGAAGGACTATATAGATTCCATTTTTGACAAAGCGATGCCTTTATATGGTGTGCTGATATTATTGTTGAGCCTGATAATCTTCGTCGATATAAGGGAAATCCTAAAACCTGTTAACAGGATAAAAAGCACCATGCAGTATATTACCAATGAGGGCAGGCACATTCCCATAAAGATTGAGGGTGAAAATGAGGTATGGAGTCTTGCGGGTGCTTATAATGACATGCTGGTAGCACTTGATCAAAAGGACAAGGAAGTCGAATTCAATCACCAGCAGGCAGTACAATCCATAGAGCGGCAGCATGATGCCGAGCGGGCTGCTTTGGAAACGCAGATAAGTGCTCATTTCATTTGCAACACGCTTAACACCATCAACTATGAAGCTATAGAAGAAGGCAACCATAAGGTTGCAGCTCTGATAAAAAAGCTGTCGAACATTTTAAGGTATTCTTTTGACCAGAAAAGTCAGTATGTCTATTTTTATCAGGAGTTTGCCTGGATAGAGCAGTATCTTTTTCTGATGAAGGCAAGACTGGAGGATACATTTGATTATCAGGTTGATGTTGATGATGATATAATGGACTGGAAATGCTGTAAGCTTATGCTGCAGCCCTTCGTGGAGAATGCAGTGATCCATGGATTTAGGGGGAGGGAATCCGGAGGAATCCTTAGAATAACCGGGAGGAAGCGCGAGGATCGCATCGAGGTAAGGATTTCTGATAATGGCAATGGCATGCCACGAGAGATTGCCGAGAATATCGAAAAGGTTCTGAGTAATGATGAAATCGATACTAATGAAATAGGGATCGGAATTCGGAATGCCTATGCCAGAATACGTTTGTACTATGGTGATAAGGTAAAGGTGGCATTTCAAACGAAGGAAGGCGAAGGTACAGAGTTTACCTTTGAGCTGCCGATTCCGGAGGGTAAGTTGTATTAACTTTTGGGGAAAATAATGAGAATCATAATTGTAGAAGATGAACAGAGATCAAGAAGAGGATTGAAAAATCTGATCCAGATGGCATCGGATGAGTGTGAGATCGTAGCTGACGCAGCTGACGGTCAGAAGGCCCTCACACTTATAAAAAAATGTAAGCCGGATGTGGTATTTACAGACATCAGGATGCCTTATATGGATGGTCTTGAGCTGATAAAGGAAGTCAGAAAAGAGGACAAGGTTGTAAAATTTGTCATCGTCAGTGCCTATGAGGAATTTGAATACGCCAGGCAGGCGCTTTCTCTCGGAGTAACCGATTATCTTATAAAACCACTTATCATGGATGATGTGGAGGAAGTTATAGGCAAGATAATCAGGACAGGATCCTTTGAAAAAGAGGAGGCTGCTTCGGAGAAAAAAGATGTGCATCCCCTTATAAAAAAGAGTCTTGGAATAATTGAAAGAGAGTATGCCTGCGCACTGTCACAAAAGGAACTGGCTTCGAGACTTGGAATAACTGCGGAATATTTTAGTGCTCTGTTTGCAAAGGAGATGGGAGAAAGCTTTGTAAAATACATTAAGAGGTATCGCATAGATGTCGCCAGGACACTTTTGCTGCAAACGGACGAAAGTAGAGAAGATATAGCGCAAAAGGTAGGGTATTCTGATCTGAAATATTTTTATAAAGTGTTCCAGGAAGTTACCGGAACTTCTGTTGCTGAGTACATTCGCAGCAACAGATAAAGACCGGGATGAAATCTGTGGAGACGATTTTAAGATATATCTTAAGATCGTCTCTTATTTATTTATCCGGATATTAAAAATGAAGACCAAAATAAGAGACAAATCTTAATTTCTTTGGTTTTTCTACAAATGATTTTTTTATATACTTCAGACAGTTAAAAAACTCATCAGAGAAAAGGGAGGAAAACTATGAAAAAGAAGATTGTTTCATTATTGATGTCAGCTGTAATGGTAGCATCAGTAGCAACTGGCTGTGGTTCAACAGGGGCTGAGGTTGGATCCGCAGGACCAGCAGATACAGGTGCAGCTTCACAGGAAAATGCGACTTCAGAGAGTGCCGAAGCACCAAAGACCACCGATACGGCAGAAGCGGATTCATCTGACACAAGGCCTGAGATCACAGTATGGCATTATTTCGAGCATGAAGCAGAGGCGCTTAACAAAGTAGCAGAAGACTACAACGCTTCTCAGGACAAGGTTAAGGTAACCTGTACTTTTGTTTCCAGAGATGAACTTATGAACCAGTACACCATAGGTGCTGTGTCCGGCGAGCTTCCGGATATCGGAATGGTTGATTCACCTGATATGTCTTCATACATAGCACTTGGTATATTCGAAGATATTACATCTGAGCTTAACGAGTGGGGAGAGCTTGACAATTTCTATGAAGGACCTCTTAGCAGCTGCATGGATGCGGACGGGAAAATCTATGGACTTCCCAACAATTCCAATTGCCTTGCGCTTCTTTGCAACATGGATATCCTGAATGAGCACGGATTTGATGCACCTCCGACAACCTGGGATGAGATGTATGAGGTTGCGAAGGCCTGCACTGATTCATCAAACGGCGTATATGGCTTTGCCATGAGTGCTATCAGCAATGAGGAAGGAACATTCCAGTTTATCCCATGGCTGTATTCAGCAGGTGCAAGCGTAAAAGACCTCTCTTCAGATGGCGCTGTTAAGTCCATTGATTTTCTTGGCAAACTTGTAAGCGAAGGACTTATGAGTAAAGAGGTCATAAACTGGGGACAGGGTGATGCGCTTAATGCATTTGCTGCAGGAAAGGCAGCAATGCTTGAGTCAGGAACCTGGCAGATCTCACAGATCGACTCCGGAGATGTAAAGCTTAGTACCGATAACTACAAATTTGCACTTCTTCCCAAGGATCAGAAGAATGCTTCCGTGATCGGCGGAGAGAACTTTGGTGTATGTTCAGGAACAGAGTATAAGGCAGAATGTGTTGACTTCCTTGAGTACATGATGACAGCACAGCACAATGCTGACTGGTGCGAGATAGCAGGAAAACTTGCTGTAAGATCAGACGCGGCAACACTTAAGGATTTCTGGACTCAGGACGAGAGATATGCTGTATTTAACGATTCCATGAACTATGCGGTAGCAAGAGGCCCTCATCCGGAATGGCCAACAATTTCAGAGGCAATTTATACAGCTGAGCAGGCTGTTCTGATCGGTGAGAAAGATGCACAGACGGCAATGACAGAGGCAGCAGGAAAGGTAGCTCCAATTTTGGAGGCATCACCTATTGCCGAGTAAGCAAACAGTTATTTGATTTGATGCAGCCAGACGGTCTCGTCTGGCTGTTTCCGAGAGGAGTTAAACTCATGAAAACAAAAAAGCAAAAAAGGGCTTTGGAGGGATATGTGTTTATCCTGCCGGGAGTCGTTTACATAGTTGCAATACTTGGATATCCGTTGATCTATAATATAATACTTAGCCTGAAAAATACGAATGTCAAAAACTTTGCAAAGGGAACATCGACTTTTGTGGGATTGCAGAATTATATGAATCTTTTCAGGGATCCTACATTTTTACTGGTGTTTAAAAACACTATCGTTTTTACCATTGCATGTCTTGTGGTCCAGTTCAGTCTCGGGTTTTTATTTGCCATCCTTTTCTCCAAGAAGTTTAAACTTGCTGGTCCCATAAGGGGACTGGTTCTTGTGGGTTACATGATGCCCATGTCGGTAACGGCTATGCTTGGAAAGAACATGTTCGGCGTCAGCGAAGGTGTGATAAATGATCTTCTTCTGAAAACAGGGCTCATCGGTGCGCCAATAGAATGGCTTGTCAGCTCAAAGACAGCGATGGGAGCTGTTATCGCAGTGAACTGCTGGGTGGGTATACCGTTTAACATGCTGCTTTTGACCTCTGGCCTAACGAATATTTCCCAGGATATCTATGACAGTGCCTCGGTAGACGGGGCCAGACCCCTTCAGAGATTTTTCTATATAACGCTTCCTCTTATGAAGTCATCTATCATGGCAGTACTGATGCTTGGCTTTATTTACACATTTAAGGCATTTGATCTTATGTTCATAATGACCAGCGGAGGACCGCTTAACAGTACAGATGTACTTGGTACATATGCCTATGCGCTGTCGTTCACGAAATATGAGTTCTCACAGGGATCTGCCGCGGCGCTGGTACTGTTTGCTTGTCTGTTTATTGTAGGTCTGTTCTATTTAAGACTGATCACAGGGGAGGATGATTGATATTATGAAAAAGAGCAATCCCTTTTTGGATTATTTAAAAACTAAAAACGGAAAATGGAATACATTTTACAGCATTTTAGCTATAATAATTGCAATTACATTTCTTTTTCCGATTTACTGGCTCATAACCATGTCTCTCAAATCAGATACTGAGATATTTGGCAAGGTGCTGACATATTATCCGCACAAATTATCTTTTGACCCGTGGATTCTCAATTTTTCTGACAGAGATTTTTTGCTTTCACTCAAAAACAGTACACTTATTGCCCTCATTTCCATGTGCTTCTCACTTGTTTTCGGAATACCGACAGCTTATGGAATAGGACGATACCAGGTTAAGGGGAGCAAAGTATTTCTTTTAATTTTCCTTGTCACTCAGATGCTTCCGGCATCTTTGATGTTAACACCAATGTACCTGATCTTTAGCAGGATGCATCTTCTCGGCACTTATATAGCGCCCGCACTGGCAATATCTTCAGGTTCCGTGCCTTTCATAGTGGTAACGCTGCGCCCTTATTTTAAGGCAGTACCCGTTTCACTGGATGAGGCTGCCAGAATAGACGGCTGCGGTGTGGTGAAGTCATTTTTCTATATTATGATCCCGGCGATCAAAACCGGCATAATCACTGTGACTGTTATTTCGTTTCTCAATGGATGGAATGACCTTGCGTATTCCATGACATTTAATGTCAAGCCGGAAATGAGACCGCTTACAGCAAATATATACAAGTTCATAAGTAAGTATGGAACAAAGTGGAATTGTATTATGGCTTACGGTGCGATCTTAGTGCTTCCGGTAGTTTTGCTCTTTGTATTTTTGCAGAAGCAGATTGTTGGCGGACTTACCGCAGGGGCGGTTAAAGAATGATCATAAAATTGGGAGGTAAAAATGGTAAAGCAGATTAACGGAGCATTGACTAGACGGTGCGATGGCGAGTTTTTGGAGATCCGGCCGTGGGGGAAGAATTCGCTCAGGGTAAGAGCTACGCAGAGATCACATTTTGATGATCCTGACTATGGAGCACTCATGGAGTGCGAAGAAACATCGGCAGAGATTGTTGTAGACGGCGAATCGGGGAAGATAACAAACGGAAAGATAACCTGTGAGATGCTGCCTACCGGAAAGCTCAAGTTTTTTAATGACAAGGGGGAGCTTCTTCTTGAGGAATATGACCGGAACAGGTTTCGAGAGAATATTGAAGGCGAGTTTAACAGTGCACTGGAGATAAACCCAAGGATGTACTGTCCTGTTGGAGGAACAAGCAATTTCAGGATCACTGTTCGATTTGAAGCTCAGAACGATGAGAAGATATTTGGAATGGGACAGTACCAGCAGCCCTTCCTTGACTTAAAAGGATGCGTGCTCGAGTTGGCGCAGAGAAATTCACAGGCGAGCGTTCCTTTTTACATATCCAGTAAGAACTATGGGTTTCTATGGAACAATCCGGCGATCGGATCGGTTACCTTTGGTAAAAACGTAACCGAATGGGTTTCATTGTCGTCGGGAATGGTGGATTACTGGATCACGACAGAAGATACTCCGTCGGCAATTGAAGAAGCCTATGCGGATGTGACCGGAAAAGTTCCGATGATGCCTGAGTACGGGATGGGCTTCTGGCAGTGCAAACTTCGCTACCAGACACAGGATGAGATCCTTAAGGTGGCAAGGGAGTATCACAGAAGACAGATTCCTGTTGATGTGATAGTAGTAGATTATTTCCACTGGCCGCATCAGGGAGACTGGGAGTTTGACCCGGAGTACTGGCCCAATCCCGAGGCTATGGTCAGGGAACTAAATTCCTATGGAATGAAGCTGATGGTATCCGTTTGGCCGACTGTAGATGAAAAGAGCAGACACTTCAGGGAGATGGAAGACCTTGGGCTCCTTGTCAGATCAGAGCACGGCAAGAGGATTGGACAGCTTGGAGATGCCTGTTTTATTGATGTGACAAATCCTGAAACAAGACACTACGTATGGGACAAAATTAAGAGGAACTACTATGATAAAGGAATAAGGATATTCTGGCTT
>JAEEGL011392000.1_pt1 | contig 25039 bp, 27 predicted proteins | sample 9134231 | NCBI WGS metagenome assembly JAEEGL01 (sample SAMN16246548, study PRJNA631951) | gut metagenome | biome: gut microbiome; feature: rumen; material: fiber-attached | host: Bos | place: Iran: Karaj | collected 2018-10 | reverse complement strand
CGGCCATATTCTGGCATACCCTTGCCGCATGGAGATGCGGAAAAGAAGCATCGCTCTTAAACGATCATTACAACATCCATATGGATATAGGGCATCATAAAAGTTATGACAGGATCATGGCTCTTGCTGCAGGAAAGTCTTCTGTAAAGAGCACTAAGCTCATGTTCGACCTTGAAGACAACCCTCTTGAGCTTTCTATACTCGGTTACGGTCTTTATTGCTATCTCAAAAAGTTCGGGGATGAGGGAGGCTTTGCGGAGGACGTGCTCGAAAGAGTGTATGAAGAAGACGGTTTCTGGATCACCTACGCATATCTTGGCGCAAGGAACGATAAGCTTAACGGAGGCGTGTTCAAAATATAGGCAGGATCGATGGTCGTGAAATTATGAATATTGTTATATTCCTAAGGCAAATAGGGTATAATGGATATGAAAATGATCATCGAAAGGAATACGGATATGGAAATAGAAATCAGATATACGCAGCCAAGAGACGTCGATACCCTCTATGACTTTTTTGAAGCCTATGATGCGGAGCCTGCAGATTCAGACAACGGCTTTTATTTCGGCTGGGGGATAGAATCGATACAAAAGGACGCAGTCGAGTACTATCAAAACAATTGGCTCGGAGCCTTTGACGAAGGCAAGATCATAGGGATCTGCTGGATAGGAGAGTCTGAAGAAGAGTTCGGCAGGAACGGAAAACCTGCACTTGTTCAGTCAGACGTTTACGTGCTTCCCGACAGAAGGGGAAGAGGCATAGGTACTGAGCTTGTAAAAGAGGCCATAGCACTTGCAAGGGAAGAGTACGGCGACAGAGACGTTCACATCACTTTGCTGGACGACGATCTTGTTCCCTTCTATGAAAAAATGGACTTCGTATTCGAGGCCGCAGGTCTGGGATTCCTGTACTGCTGATCGTGTCAACTGAACGAATGGGATGTTTTCATCTGCATATAAGACCACTTGTCTAAATAGACAGGTGGTCTTTTTCAATTACAGGTTGAATGACAAAGCATCAAACAATGGTTTAGCATAATCTTGGTGATGACCTATGGGGCAGAAAAAAATAAGGGATCTCAACTATGAGGAGTCGGATCGATCTGAGGAAGCAGTGTAATAGAGATATTCTTTTTCTTCCCTAAGGTATATCTCTTCTATTTCGTACTCGTACACAGTGGATCTTACGATCACGGAGTCTATGCTGACGTTAAGTATGGAGCACAGAAGGACCATGTTGTCCAGCGACGGGAGGCTCTCTCCCTTTAGCCATTTGTACACGGATTGTTGTGAGACGGACATGATACCGGCAAGATCTTTGATCCGTATATCGGATGCTTCGATGCATATACGGATCTTAAGACCTGTCTGTACAGGGTCGATATTGCAATAACGCTGGGTAATATACTTCGGCATGTGGTTCACCTCGGGTTCTGAAAATCGAATCAATAATATCACAATAAGAACAAATGTTCAACGCAAACAATAATGTAGTTACAGGGGGAAAAATGAGAAAATTAGCGAGCATACAAAGGGTTTGGGACATTGAAGCAATAGAGGGGGCAGATAAGATTGAACTGGCCCATGTATTAGGATGGCAGTGCGTTGTAAACAAGGGCCAGTTCAAAAAGATGGACAAAGCAGTATATTTCGAAGTCGACAGCTTTTTGCCGCTGCGTAGAGAATACGAGTTTTTGAGATCAAACAGTTACAGAAACAGTAATATCCTCGGAGAGGGATATAAACTAAGGACCATGAGATTCAGAGGAAAGATATCGCAAGGGCTGCTTCTGCCTGTCTCATATTTCCCGGAACTGAGCGAGGATATGGAAATTGGTCTAGACGTAAGTGATCTGCTTGGCGTTCGGAAATGGGAGATCGAGGAAAAAGCAACCACAGGAGGCAACGTGATAGGGACGCTGCCCTACGACGTTCCTCATACCGACGAGACAAGAGTGCAGGCAGAACCCGAACTGATTGAAGCGTTCGCCGGTATGGAGTACTATATAAGTACCAAGATGGACGGCTCATCACATTCCGTATCCATAGACGGGGACGGTTTCCATGTTACCGGCCACAATTTTGAATACAAAGACGATGGTTCAAGTTCTTTTTATCGTTTTATCAATGAAAACGGACTGAAGGACAGGATGTATGGATTCTGCAGGAGACACGGAGTGAACACGCTCACCATTCAAGGAGAGTTCTGCGCCCCGGGGATACAGCAAAACAAGTTGAAACTGCTCAAACCGGAATGGTACGTATTCACCGTAAGGATCGACGGAAAAAGAGTAGGGCTTAAGCTTATGCTGGAGGCGTGCGGCGAGCTTTGCATAGAGCACGTACCGATCGAGGAGATCGGCTTCGATCTTCCCTCTGTATACCCTGACGTAGATTCTCTGCTGGTAAGAGCAGAAGGCGAATATCCTAAGGGCGGAGCGAAAGAAGGCATAGTGATCCGTCCGACTGAGCCTGTGTATTGTGAGCTTATATCGGCGAGCCTTTCGATGAAGGTCGTCAACAACAAATACTTGCTAAAAAACGGAGAATAAAGGAATGAGAGTATTAGTGATCCCGGATGTGCATCTTAAACCTTGGATGTTCGATTCTGCTGAAAAGCTTCTAAAAAGCGGTATTGCAGATACCACAGTCTGTCTTATGGATCTTCCTGACGATTGGGACCAGGAAAGAAATATCGATCTGTATATATCGACCTTCGACAGAGCCATAGGCTTTGCTGCCGCTTTCAAGGATTCCCTTTGGTGCTATGGGAATCACGACCTGAGTTACCTTTGGCGCGGTATGGAATCGGGTTATTCTTTTGCGGCTGAACTAACTGCTTATGGAAAACTGAAAGAATTAAGAGCAGTGCTCGAGCCGGATGACAGGCTCAAATATATACATCGCATTGACAACGTGCTGTTCATGCACGGAGGCCTCACAGATGAGTTTGTAAAGTCATTTACGAGGCCTTCTTGCTATGACGACGTGGATGCGGTCCTTTCCGATATCAATTCCCTTGGAAAGAGCCAGATGTGGCAGAACTATTCTCCCATATGGCTAAGGCCGCAGGACGGGGTGTACCGTATGTACAAACCCCGCAAATTACTGCAGGTCGTCGGTCATACGCCGATGGACCGCATCGAAAGAAAGAAAAACGTCATATCCTGTGACGTCTTTTCTACCTACAGTGATGCAAGCCCCATAGGCACGCAGGAGTTTTTGCTTCTCGATACTCAGAGCTGGGAGTTCAAAGGCATAAGAGCTGATTGATAAAATACTGCCGCACACTCGTGACTTTAGTCGTGAGTAAGGCAGTTTTTACTTGCAATATTTGTAAACATCTGGTATAATATAGATATGGATAAAACAGTGTATTTTTCAACTCCAAATGATGTAACGCATGGTAGAGGATATGTGTACTCGCTGCAGTATCATATAGTATGGGTCACGAAACACAGGAAACACATTTTCTTAGGGGCGATAGAAAAAGACGTAAAGAAATACCTGCTTGAGACGCTCAAATCTTTAGAGATGACGCCTGTTGCAATGGAGATCATGCCTGACCATATACACCTGCTTGTGGATTGCAAACCTCAGCTCAGGTTGTCAGATGCGATCAAAGTACTCAAAGGCAATACTGCGAGATGGCTGTTCTTAAAACATCCGGAGATAAAGAAACAATTATGGGGAGGACATCTTTGGAATCCTTCATATTTTGTTGCCACGGTAAGCGACAGGACACTGGATCAGGTAAAAAGATATATCGATGAACAAAAGACCAGATAAGCAGGCAGAGGAACAGTATTAAATGAAGATATATACTTCATACAGCGTAAAGATAAAAAAGTACAACAATATCTTCAAGGATACTGTCGCCATTTATCGTGATGCAGTAGATTTTTTCATCGATGTATGTATCCTTGAATGGGACGAAATATCTGCTGTCGGCAGCGATCTTCTTAAACAGCAGTACGTGGAACGGCTATGCCATGGAACTGCAAAAAATGCATCTCCCAAATACCATGGTTTTGACAAGAGATTCTACAAATTCCCCAGTTACCTCAGGCGAGGAGCAATAAACGAAGCAATAGGAAAAGTATCGTCGTATAAGAGTAATCTTTTGAATTGGGAAGCATCAGAAAAAGGACTGCGGGGAAGGAAGCCTTCATATCCGAAGGCGGGCTGTATATATCCGTGTATGTACAGGACTGTAATGTATAAACAGACAGATACGTACGAAGCAAAGATAAAGGTCTATGTAAGGAATACATGGGACTGGATAACAGTAGATCTTCGAAAGACGGATGTGGACTATATAAACAGAAGATGCCAAAGCAGAAGGATGTGCCCGCCAACACTGCGGAAACGGGGACATGAATGGTTTTTAGACTTTTCCTTTGAAGAAGAGACCTTGTTTACAGATAAAAACATAAATGATAGGACGATACTGGCTGTTGACCTTGGTATCAATTCAGCCGCTGCGGTATGCGCAATGCGATCGGATGGCACGGTCTTGGGCAGACATTTTTTAAAACTGCCCAAAGAATACGACTCTCTTAAGCATTCAGTAAACCGTATAAAAAAGGCTCAGCAGCATGGCAGCCGGAGGACGCCCAGGCTCTGGGCGAAAGCGAAGGGCATAAACAGGGATATTGCGGTAAAGACTGCGGCTTTTATCATGGACGAAGCCATATTTTACAATGCAGATGTCATCGTGTTTGAGCATTTGGATAAAAAGGGGAAAAAGAGAGGCTCAAAAAAGCAAAGACTGAATTTGTGGCGTAGCAATTATGTCCAGTCCATGGTGGAGACTAAAGCGCACAGGCTGGGGATACGCATCAGCCGTGTCTGCGCATGGGGCACGAGCAGTCTTGCTTTCGATGGGAGCGGCAGAGTTTTGCGTGGCAGTGACGCGGGCCTTGGCTCATACAGTATGTGCAGATTTCAAAACGGTAAAGTATACAACTGTGATCTGTCAGCGTCATACAACATCGGAAGCAGATACTATGTAAGAGAAATATTAAAATCCTTGCCTGTGAGGGAGAGGTTGGCGCTTGAGGCGAAAGTACCTCAGGCTGCCAGGAGGAGCACCTGCACATTATCTACGCTAATTGACCTGAATGCGGAACTAATGCTTTTAGCAGCATAGTGACTGAGTTTAGGCCGTATCTGTAGTAATGCGGTTCCCGTCTCCTAAAGAGACTACGTGTGTATGATCATACTTATGGGAAGCACGCGACTTTAGTCGTGTGAGGCTTCACGAAAAAGTGGATATACTCTTTCTGGGGAACTCGTATTACGCAGACCCGGAGGTAAGAGATTTCTTCAGGTCTCTCGACAGGGAAAAAGTCGGAAAAATAGTCAATTTCGGCACCGCAGCCATGCTCAATTCCACCTACAAGGATCAACGGTTATACTAACGGGGAGACCATACGCTATGCGGCCATAGAATCTATCATCACCACTGTGCTCGGCATAGCTGCCGGCATAGCCGTTGCGGCCGTGGTGGGTCAGAGTATACTCTGGATACTGGAGTCGGTGTTTCTACACTTCGTAAGAGGCAACGATTACGCAGCATGGACCATAGGAGCGGTGGTCACCGCGCTTTTCTCGCTTCTGCTCAACGGCATAAGCTTCAGCAAAGTCAAAAAGCTCAAACTGACGGATATAGCAAAGCAGTAATACTTTTTTTACGTTTATACAAAACAATGCCGCCGGCTTTTTTGCCGGCGGCTTTTCCTTGAGCCCCTTGGGGCTTCCTCCCTTATTCGATCGTCACGAAGGGATTCACGTTGTTGCCCATCACTTCCGGGAACTCGCCGTTCCAGGCCTGGATCCTGTAGTAGGAGATCAGGTTCTGGGAGAGTGACTCGTTGAGGAGTCTGTTGGCCTTCGCCTCGGCCTCCGCCTTGATGAGGGTAGCCTCGGCTTCAGCCTGTGCGGCTATCACCTGCTGCTTTGCCTCCTCTTCCTTCTGGACCGTTTCGTTCTGCACCGTGAGAGCCTTCTGCTCCGCGGCTACCTTCTGCTCTACCACCTGTTCGAAGGCTTCGTTGAACTCTATGTCCTGAATCGACACCTTGGAGACTATTATTCCGTACTTGTTAAGTATCTTGGATATCTCCTCCTGTACGGACTGCTCCAGTAGGCTTCTGTTGGCAATGAGCTCTTCCGCCTTGTATTTGCCCACTTCGTTCTTGAGCACCGAGGTGATATTGGGAGCTACCAGCTTGCCTTCCACGTTGTGGATGCCTATGGTCCTTATGATATTGTCCAGCTCCGCGCTGTTGTATCTGTAGTTCAGCTGGAAGTCCAGAGACTTTACCGTCTGTGTGTCTTTCGTGTACGCCGAGAGATCGGATACGTAGACCTGTTCGGTTATGTCTATTTTCTTGACGCTTTCAATGAACGGAATGTGGAGGTGCATTCCCGGTTCTATGCCTGTTTCTACTATTTTACCGAAGCGATATTTCACTCCGACCCGTCCTTCGTTTATCACGGTGATCGAGCCCGCAATAAGGATGACTGCCAGGATCGCTGCCGTAATAATGGTAAGCAGCTTCTTTGTTGACATTTCTTTTCTCATAACTGACTCTCCTTTCATTTACTTTGCCGCAGGGGACTCTTTCGTCCTCCTTGCAAATATATTATCGCCCTAGGGAAAGTGTGAATAAATAATTCCCGGGAGGAAATAGCCATAGCTATTTGCAAATCGCGTTGCAAATACGGCCGGGGGAAACAATTGTATTCTTTTTCCTTTTTTGGTATATTCTTCATGAGAAAAGGGAGCAATATTATGGAAAACACTTTCGATCTTCAAAAGCACATAGAGCAGGGCGTTGAAAACATCGTAAAAGACACGATAAAGGCTACTCTGAAAAACCCAAAAGAAAGCGCCTTTATGGCAAGATTCGCCGCAGCTTCGGCAAAGGCTTCGAAGAAAAGGCTTAAGCTTGAGGAAGAGGGGCTCCACGTTCCTGGCTTTCTCATAGCGTCCATAACGAGCAGCTGCAATCTGCACTGCGCGGGCTGTTATTCAAGGTGCAACAACGCAACTGTGGACGAGGAACCCTCGGACCAGCTTTCTGCGGAGGACTGGCTCAGGGTGTTCAAGGAGACCGACGAACTGGGCGTTAGCTTTATTATGCTCGCCGGCGGAGAGCCCATGATAAGAAGAGAGATAATCAGGGCGGCGGGAACGATGCAGAACATCATATTCCCCGTCTTCACCAACGGCACCTTCATAGACGAGGAGTATTTCGGTCTTCTCGACAGCTGCCGCAATCTGGTGCCCGTACTCAGCATAGAGGGAGGAAAGGAAAGCACCGACGCAAGAAGGGGCGAAGGGGTCTACGACTGCGTCAGAAGCAATATGGAAAAGTGCAGGGAGAAGGGTCTCATATTCGGCGCGTCCATTACGGTCACCACGGAGAATTACAAAGAGGTAACTTCCAGAGAGTATATAGACGAACTGGCGGCCATGGGCTGCAAGCTCGTCATATTCATAGAATTCGTCCCCGTCACCGAGATAGCAAAGTATCTTGCGCCGGACGACGAGGTCAGGGAATATATGGCCTTTGCCATAAACTCCTACAGGGCGCAGTCCGACGAGATAGTTCTTCTGTCCTTCCCGGGAGACGAGCTGGCCATGGGAGGCTGCATGGCGGCGGGAAGAGAGTTCTTTCATATAAACTCACACGGCGGAGCCGAACCCTGTCCCTTCTCGCCCTATTCGGACGTAAACGTGAAAAACACTTCCCTTAAGGAAGCCATAGGTTCGAGGCTCTTCGATATGATACGAAGCGACGAGCTGCTTAAAGAAGATCATGAAGGAGGCTGCGTGCTCTTTACGAAGAGGCATGAAGTCGAAAGGATGATGGAAGAGCTCAGGAAGAAGTGAAAACGCCGTTAAGATAAGAAACGCCCTGTCTTGGAACAGGGCGTTTTTGTATGTTTTTCAGACGAGTATATATCCTCTCCAGCCGCGGACCGAATAGTAGGAATCAGCCCCGTTGTGGAAGGTGAAGACCTTGCCGTAACGCCTTTCGCAGAAGAGGGCGCCTCCGAGTTTGCGTATATCTTCCGGTGTGGAGATCCAGCTCGAGGTCTTGAGATCGAAGGAGCCGAGTTTTTGAAGTCTTCTGTAAAGCTCTTCTCCCATCATCTTAACTCCTATTTCTTCAGCCTGGGAGGCGGCGCTTCCTTTCGGGGGATTCTTCGTGCGTTTCGCAAGAGCCTCGTCGTCGTAGCAGAGGCTTCTGCGTCCGGCGGGCGTTTCCTTTGCGCAGTCGCAGAATATGAGCCTTCCGCTTTCTTCGTCGAAGCCTATGGTATCCGGCTCACCGCCGCTTTCCTCCATGCGCCTGAGTATATCAAGGGCTTCGGTATCCTTTTCAAGGCGGGATCTGACGATCTCCCATTCAAGGCCGGGATGAAGCTCTTTGTTTTCTTTGAATCTTTTCTCAAGTACAGCGATCATTGGCGGGTCTCCTTTTCGTTTTCAACCCAGAGAGGAATCGCAGTATTCGCACTTCTGCTCCTTGCTTGGGTCCAGAGCGTTGGGGGCTCCGCAGTAGGGGCAGCGGATGAATTTCTTCTCGTACCTTTCGCTGCTTGGGACCTTTGCCGGATTTGAGTCGAGGACCACGAAGTCGTCGTCGGAGATTCCGGCTTTTATTATTCTGCTTCCTATCATATCCGAAATGTCCTTCCGGGCTTGTTCGGGGCTTACTCTTAAAGAGCGGGCCAGATCCCGTATCGGATCAGTGCCGTAGGCAGCCAGATAGTTCAGATACGGCTGGTATTTTTTCATCCTTGCGCTCATTCTGTAGGCTAGGGTAAGGCATACGATTGAAATGAATATGCAGGTGCCGAGGAAATTAAGGTCAAGTTTGTAATGGTAGGTAAAGCTTTCGTAGACCTCAGAGAAGATGCCCATGCCCATGATTATGGAGACGCCTATGAGGATATTTCTGACCGTCAGGTATCCGGCTCCGCAGTCGTAGGATTCTATGGGCTCGTTCTTTTCGTTTACAGCCATATATCTGTCGATGCTTTTTCTGTTGAGCCTTATGAAGAGCAGCAGGTAGCCTATGGGATAGAAGATGATGAACATCGCGATAATGAGGCCTATTGAAGGCATGTCGGATTTTTTGTTGTTCATGGAAGGTCCTCCTTTTCAGATGCCGGCTTAAGACATTTCACATATTCATTATATACTATGCATACAGTTTTCAGAAAACATAATGTATAATACATGTAAGAATATGTAACAGGATACAGAGGGAGGCTTATGAAAGGCTCAAAACTGTTCAAGATCATCATACTGCTTACGGGGGTGCTACTTATGGCGGGCTTTTTCGGATGCGGAAAGCAGAAATACAAACTCATACTTCCTTCGGGCTTCGAATCGAAGAAGACGTCCTACGCCGCAGGCGAAGAGGTGAAGGTGACTTTCAGCTTCTTTGCCACCGACACCGACTATTCCTTTTTCTGCGATACGGACTGCAAACAAAGTTTCAGCAGCGAGGAGGGCTACGTTTTCACCTTCACGATGCCTGAAAGGGACGTTTACTTCTGGGTGGAATCGAGAAACAGCATGGTCTACCATCCGGAGGTCAAATATACGGAAAAGGATCTGAAGGACAGAATTGACGACAGCAGGATGGTCTTCGACTGCTATTCGGCAACTACGGGTACCGACGGCTATGACGGTTACGACGAATACGCGCTCTACCGCTGGGAGGAAAGCGATCTGCTCCTTGTCAGTTATTCGAAGTGGGAGGAAGAAGGAAAGGGCGAGGTCGTAAGGGTGTGCAGAGTGCCTCTTTCCCTTCTTTACGACGCGGTGAGGATAGCCCATGAATACGGCATGCAGACCTGGAAGGACGGCATGGCTATAACCGGCGCCTTCTACGCCGTAAGGTTTTACGAGGGAGGAGAGCTGATACGCGTAAGCTCCGACGATATGCCCGAAGACGGGCAGAAGGCCTTCGGGAGCATAGAATCTTTCTTCAAAAGAGCCTGGGGCAATTACGGACCTAAAGGAGAGACAGATCCGGACTATTTAGGGATAATAGACGATCCAAGGCCTGAAGAAGTAAGCGAATAAATAAAATACTGCAGGGGACTTAAGGACTTCTTAAGTCCCTTTTTTGATGTTTTTTTTCAGCTGTTTTCAATCTTCTCCCGGCGGGAGAAAAAAGGCGCGGGCATAGGTGATAAGATAAACGCGTAAGATAAAGATGAAGGCATAGGAGGTAATGATATGCTCGGAGCGATAATAGGAGACATCTGCGGATCCGTATATGAATTCAACAACTGTAAGGATTACGATAAAATAGTGCTTTTCAACGACGGCGAAGGCTGCGATATCACTGACGATACGGTCATGACGGTGGCTGTGGCCCAGGCTCTGATGGATATGAAATACTGCACAGGTCTTTCCGGCAAAAGGGAGAAGACTCTTGAGAATCTTCTGATTCATTCCATGAAATACTACGGGAATCTCTACCCCTGTGCGGGCTACGGGGGAAGGTTCATCCGCTGGCTCTTTTCAGAGGATACAGCGCCTTACGGAAGTTACGGAAACGGTTCGGCCATGAGGGTGTCGGCTGCCGGATGGCTCTATGGAAGCCTTGAGGAGACTCTGAGAATGGCCGAGATAAGCTCGAGGGTAACTCACAACCACCCCGAAGGCATCAAGGGTGCCAAGGCGGTAGCCGGGGCTGTGTACCTTGCAAGAACCGGAGGAAGCAAGGTGGATATAAAGGAGTTCGTTGAAGGATTGGGATACGATCTCTCCTTTACGGTGGACGAAATAAGGCCGGGCTACAGGCACGTTGAATCCTGCCAGGAATCGGTGCCCCAGGGCATCAAGTGCTTCCTCGAAAGCACGGATTTCGAGCAGTGCATAAGGCTGACTATCTCTTTGGGAGGTGACTGCGACACCACGGCGGCAATGTCGGGAGCCATAGCGGAAGCCTACTACGGGATACCCGGATGGATGAAGAAAAAGGCTCTTGAATATCTTCCCGGGCCGCTCCGGGATCAATACGCAAGATTCGAAAGAATGCAGGTTTAGAACCTGCATTTTTTGTTTCCGAAGTACTTTGAGAGACAGCGCCTTAGGGGGTATAATAAAGGGTAAAATACTTTCAGCAAAAGGAAACGGTAAAAAACATGAATGCGGTTATAACGGTAGTGGGAAAAGACAGAGTGGGGATCATAGCGAAGGTCAGCACTCTTCTTTACGAAAGCAACATCAATATACTGGATCTTTCGCAGACCATAATGCAGGGCAATTTCACCATGGTCATGCTCGTGGACGTCAGCGGTTCTTCAAGAAGCTTTAAGGAGATATCCGAGGCTCTTGGCGAGCTCGGAAAGGAAATAGGTCTGACAATAAGAATACAGCGCGAAGAGATCTTCGACGCCATGCATACAATCTGAGGCGGCCGCTATGATAGATCAGAAGGATATATTCGCTACTATCGATATGATAGAGCAGCAGCATCTGGATATACGCACTGTCACCATGGGAATATCCCTTCTCGACTGCAGCGACCCGGATCCGGAAAAGGCCTGCGATAAGATTTACGACAAGATATGCTCCTACGCGGGGAAGCTCGTTCCGACCTGCGAGGAGATAGAAAGCGAGTTCGGAATACCCATCGTGAACAAGAGGATATCCGTAACTCCCATAGCATTAGTTGCCGGAGCGTCGGAAACAGACGACTATCTGCCCTTTGCAAAGGCTCTCGACAGAGCGGCAGCCGAATGCGGAGTCGACTTCATAGGGGGATATTCGGCTCTCGTGCAAAAGGGCATGACAAAGGCGGACGAGAAGCTCATAAGATCCATTCCGAGAGCTCTTGCCGAGACGAAGATAGTGTGCTCTTCTATCAACGTGGGTTCTACCAAGGCGGGAATCAACATGGACGCGGTAGCTCTCATGGGACGCATCATAAAGGAGACGGCGGCAAATACAAAGGACGGCTTCGGCTGCGCAAAGCTGGTGGTCTTCTGCAACGCGGTGGAGGACAATCCTTTCATGGCAGGCGCCTTCCACGGAGCGGGCGAGCCCGAAAGAGTCATCAACGTGGGAGTATCCGGCCCCGGAGTCGTTTATCACGCTTTGCAGGCGGTGAAGGGAGAGAGCTTCGACGTGGTGGCCGAGACCGTAAAGAAAACGGCATTCAGGATCACCCGTATGGGACAGCTTGTCGCCCAGGAGGCGAGCAGGCGTCTCGATACGCCCTTCGGCATAGTTGACCTTTCTCTCGCTCCGACCCCCGCCAAGGGAGATTCGGTGGCGAGGATACTCGAGGAAATGGGACTTGAGGTCTGCGGAACCCACGGGACCACCGCGGCTCTTGCGCTTCTCAACGACGCGGTCAAAAAGGGCGGAGTCATGGCGTCTTCGTCGGTGGGAGGCCTTTCGGGAGCATTCATACCCGTATCCGAGGACGAGGGCATGATAGCCGCCGCAAGGAGCGGAGTTCTGGATATAGACAAACTCGAGGCCATGACCTGCGTTTGCTCCGTGGGTCTTGACATGATAGCCGTGCCCGGAGACACGAGCGCAGAGACCGTTTCCGCCATCATTGCGGACGAGGCGGCCATAGGGATGGTCAACAGCAAGACAACGGCGGTCAGGATAATACCCGTTCCCGGCAAGGGAGTAGGAGAGACCGTAGAGCTTGGAGGGCTCCTCGGGAGCGCCCCCGTAATGCCCGTACACCCTGAAAGCTCGGAGACCTTCGTAAAGAGGGGCGGAAGGATCCCCGCTCCCATTCAGAGCCTCAAAAACTGATATATGAAAAGAGAAAAAAACATGAAAAAAAGACTATTATCGCTTCTTATGGTATGCGCGCTGCTGCTCTCCTTCGGAGCCTGCGGAAAAGCGAAGGAGGAAGGAGAAACTCCTTCCGCAGACGAGAGCGCATTCAGCATCAACGGACTTGAATTCCGTCTGGACGGCAAAAAGAACTTCCGGGGCATATCCTACAGCGTTTCGGAGGATTTCAGGGAGATAGAGCATTCGGAGTTCACTCCCTACATTCAGTACGACTATATGCAGGAGGATTCTTCGAATCTTCTTTTCTTCAGGATATTCTATTACAAGGGACAGGGAAACGACGCGGCTGTAAAGGACCTGGGTATCGAAGGGAAGATCAGCTTCGAAGAGGGCAAGACCGGAGATATAGAATATGAAAAATACGTAACGCCAAGAAGCGACGGCGGTACCATGAACTTCTACTTCTTTCATAAAGACGGAGACACCTACGTCTTAAGTTTCGTTTCCAGATACGACGTATCGGAATTCGAAAAGAAGGTCGTCGGAAGCGTAGCCTTTGAGTAGGAGGAGAAAGGCACATGCTTTTCGTATATATTGCAGCCTTCCTTCTGATCCTTATGCTTCTCATATCCTGCGGCTGCTACCGGTATATTTTCTATTCTCCCGAAAGAAGAGAGCCGGACGATTACTCTCTCAGTGATTTGACCCAGTCTGAGGATGAAAAGGAGCGCTGCATAGGGCTCATAAGAAAGCTCAACGAAAGGGAATACGAGAGGGTATATACAAAGTCCTTCGACGGGCTCAGGCTTACGGGAAGGTATTACAGGATCTACGATGAGGGACCTCTCGTCATCATGTTCCACGGCTATACGGGCACTCCTTCGAGGGATTTCTGCGGAGGTGCAGACATATGCTTTTCGTCTGGCTACAGCGCACTTCTCGTCGAGGAGAGAGCCCACTGCAAAAGCGAAGGTCATACCGTTACTTTCGGAGTAAAGGAAAGAAGAGACGTTCATTCCTGGATAGGCTTCGCCCTTGAAAACTACGGCAAAGACAAGGATATCGTACTTGTCGGCATATCCATGGGAGCAGCTACGGTCCTCATGGCTTCGGGCCTGGGTCTTCCGAAGAGCGTGAAAGGCATTATCGCCGACTGCCCCTACGGATATGCGGAAAAGGTCATAGAACATGCGGGCAGGGAAAGAAAGCTTCCCATGGGCCTTCTTCTTCCCTTCATAAAGCTGGGAGCCCTTCTTTTCGGAGGCTTCAGACTGTCAGAAGGAAATGCGGTATCCGCAGCGGGAAATGCTTCCGTTCCCATAATGATAATACACGGAGAAGCCGACACTCTGGTGCCCTGCGCCATGAGCGAAGAGATAGCGGCGGCGAATCCAAAGCATATTTCAAGATATACCTTCCCGGGAGGGACCCACGGTACCAGCTATCTAAAGGACACGGAAAGGTATACGGCTCTTGTGAAGGATTTCTACAAGAAGGTGCTGAGCTGAAGGCAGAACAGGAAAAATACGACGGACAGATTTGCTCTGTCCGTTTTTTATTGTTCGGCATATACCGAATATTTATTGCTTTAAAACAAAAAATATCAGGGATTTTTGTTCTTTCTATTGAGTTTGTCTCCCTTAAATGTTAATATTTCTCATTATATTTATTCGGTCAAACGCATCTGCTCGATATATACAGGAGGAAAACATGGAAAGTTTCATTGAAAAGGTCACCAGTATCAACGACTCGGTCAACGGCGTCGTCTGGGGATGGCCGGCCCTCATACTTCTGGGCTTCGTAGGCATACTCATGACCTGCATGACAGGCTTTTTCCAGATCAGCCATTTTGGCCACTGGTGGAAGAACACCATAGGCGCTATCTTTAAAGACAAGCACGTAACGGGTCACACCAAAGATAGGACCATATCCCAATTCCAGTCCCTCTGCACTGCTCTTGCCGCAACGGTAGGTACGGGCAATATAGTGGGAGTCGCGGGAGCCATCGCGGCAGGAGGTCCCGGAGCGGTCTTCTGGATGTGGCTCATAGCCTTCTTCGGAATGATGACCAACTATTCCGAAAACGTCCTGGGTATACTCTACCGCAGAAAGGACGCCAAGGGAGAGTGGCACGGAGGCGCCATGTATTACCTCCGAGACGGTCTCGGAGCAAAGAAGGGCATGAAGGGAGTCGGCGCTGTGCTGGCGGTGCTCTTCAGCTTCTTCTGCTTCCTCGCATCTTTCGGCATAGGTAACATGAGCCAGGTCAACTCCATGGTATCCAACGTTGAAAACGCCTTCGGAATACCCAAGTTCGCCACGGGTATATTCCTCGTACTTGCCGTGGGCGTCGTCATTATCGGCGGACTCAAAAGAGTCGCTGCGATAACCGAAAAGCTCGTTCCCTTCATGGTGGTGCTCTACTTCCTGGGAACCTTCATCATAATATTCAAGAATATTTCCCTCGTTCCGGCCATATTCGGATCCATATTCAAATGCGCCTTCTCCGTCAAAGCTGCGGTGGGCGGCGGCATAGGCGCCGGAATCGCGGCGGCCATGAAGTGGGGCTTCAAAAGAGGAGTCTTCTCCAACGAAGCGGGTCTCGGATCTTCCGTAATGGTCCATTCGAGCTCCAACGTAAAGGAGCCGGTCAGACAGGGCATGTGGGGAATCTTCGAGGTGTTTGCGGATACCATCATAGTCTGCACCCTGACGGCACTCACCATACTCGGTTCGGGAGTTATGAATCTGGAAACCGGAGAAGTCGCTATGGCGGATATTCCATCTTCGACCTATATGAGCTTCGCCTTCTCCCAGGTCTTCGGCCAGGTGGGAGCGTGGTTCATAGCTCTTGCGATACTTCTCTTCGCTTATTCGACGGTTCTGGGCTGGAGCCACTACGGCGCGACGGCCTGCCACTATCTCTTCGGAGACAAGTCGGTTCTTCCCTACCGCATAGCCTTCGTGGTGGTCGTATTCCTCGGATCCATCATGGAAGCCCAGCTCGCTTGGGATATATCCGACACCTTCAACGGACTCATGATGTTGCCTAACCTCATAGGCGTTCTCGTATTAAGTCCGCTGGTAATGAAGTGCACCAAAAACTACGTGGACAGAAAGCTTCACGGAAAGGATCTCGAGCCCATGCTCTCCATGTTCGGAGACATCCAGGAGGACGAGGAGGAGCAGATAAGAAACGCAAAAACGGAGGAGGAAGCGGAATAGATCACTTCTTTTTCTGCAATATGTCAAATGAGCCCTTCGGGGCTCTTTTGTATTGAAGGAAGATAAGGTGGGGGATATAATTGAAAGGCAAGATATTTATTCGAGGAGGTGTCATATGACGAGAGTCGAGATAATGCCGGGTCCCTGCGGTTTCCTGACGACGGTCACGGCTGAGAAAACCGGAGTCAAGGTGAGAGGACACGTGGAGGTGGAGGTCCGCGTAAAAACGGACTGCGCCGCGGTGAACAAAATGATGGAGGCGCTGGGAGATAAATTCGATTCCCAGAAGGTATGCCTGGTGCATCCGGGAGAAGGACCCTTCAACGAATTCGCAAAGACCAATTTCCCGGTACACGTAGCCTGCCCCGTAATAGGGGGCATAACCAAATGCGTGGAAGGAGAATCGGGCCTGGGTCTAAAGAAGGACGCGTATATACGCTTTATAGACGAGGAGGATTTCGTCAGGGAGGCTGTCGAGAGGATCGAGGCCATGGAAGCTATTCTTGACAGGGCTAAGGATCTTCTGTCCGATCCCGAAAAGAACGCCGAAGAAATAAAGGCGTACGGGGAGAAGATAGACGAACTGGAAAAATACTATACGGGAAAGGACTGGAAAGAGGACTTTGCCCTAGATGAAAAGGGTATGCTCCCCGCAGATCTTAAACGGGGAGTGCTTTCCGAAGACGGAATATACGATATGCTAGAGGAGTACAGTAGTTTTTCCTCTAAATGAAATGACGCAAACATAAAAAACAGAAATTGAGAGATTGAATTAATTGGTTTACTGTGATAAACTTGATTTATCACAGTAAACCAATTTTACTTTTAACGATGGAGGGAAATATGAAAAAATATCTTTCAGTTTGTTTGATCGTGGTAATGATTTTGACTTTATCTATCTGCAGTGTATTTGCGGATGAATCAGAAGTAAGGGTATATAAATATCCTTATTCTCCAGGATCAAAAGAATGGGCACAGTATGAAACAAAGAAAGAGATGCTAGATGTGTGTCAAATTCCAGAAAATCAATACACGAATATGAGTACAAATACACTGTTGGAATCAGTGCTAAAATATCCATTTATAAACGATTTTATTGCATATAATTCTGTAAAATATGCTTGCGAGAATATGTGTAGGTCGTTTGATGCATTTAATGAGTTGTTATCAAGGCCTGATGTTACAGAAGTTTTGTTGGATCGTTATGCTAACACCGAAGTAATGTCAGAGAATCCGACGGTCAATAACTATAAGCAGTTTTTACTTCCAACTACAATTGAGTTTTTAATCGAATGTGATAGACTGATTAATGGCGAATATAATTTTGAAGCATCAGAATTGTATAACGAGTTACATTCTACCAAGTGCAGGGAAAAGTCTGAAACTGGTTTGTATTCTGGTATGTTAGAAATACCAAGTATGTTTAAAGAAGATACTCCAACAAGAGATCCAATTCCGGGAAGCATATGGGTTCTGCAGCCTTATGGTACTATTCTGACTCCAAACAACTCAAATGTACCATATGTCTATGTAAAATCTCCGGATTTTTCACCGGCAGAGGCGTATTCTATCAATCATGATTTTGATAGTGCTTATCCAATGGCGACTCGTATTTATGGGTGTACAGTGAAGTACAATTGTCATTCGTTTGCATGGTATTATGCTTCTCCATACAATCCATACTGGATTTTAAATGCCCCTACGATTTATTATACTGATGGTAGTTATTCGCCATATTATGGAACACCTTATAACGGAATCAGGGGAATGTACTCTGGCGACCATTCTGCAATCTATACTGGTGAACAGTATTTTGGGGCAAATTATGTCGAGAGCAAATGGGGTTCAGGTGGAGTGTATTATCATACTGAAGGATACTGTCCATACTATGGTCCAATAAGTATGTATGAACGTAATTAATCAACATTTCTATCAAAGAGGGTGATTAAATGCAAGTTGAAGAAATTGGAAAAGAACAAGCTAAGCTGTTGGAAATTGTATGGAAAAACGAACCTATAGGCTCTGGAAATCTTGTAAAAAAGTGTAATGATGAACTTGGTTGGAAAAAATCGACTACGTATACAGTTCTCCGTGTTTTATGCAAAAAGGGCCTTCTGCTAAATCAGGATAGCACCATTACAGCTTTGGTCAGCCGAGATAATTACTACTTTGATAAAAGCGTGCACTTTATGGACGACGCATATAATGGGTCTTTACCTGCTTTTATTTCCGCATTTTCTTCAGCTCGAAAACTTACTCCGGAAGAAATAAATGCGCTTCAGCAAATTATAGACGAGTATAGAAAAGGTGATGATTAGCGCATAAGATGTTTTTGGTATTTTTAAAGAACAATATACACAGTATCCTGTTGATTTGTGCGGTTGTGTTCTTTAATGCGACCGTATTTCGTAAAACACATTCCGCAAGACTTGTACTTTGGTACCTTGTAGGGATAAGGTTACTGTGCTTTTTTGATTTTAGATATATAGTCACTATAGGCAACGATGCTCAAGGTATACTCAATATAAAACAGCCTGTGTTTTTATCTGATATAGTAACGGAAAGCCTGACAAACAAGTTCGCAGAGAGTGAATATGCGTATGGTTCCAGATATACGATACTGACGATATTGGTAGTACTTGTCTGGATCCTTGGTGTCGGTATTATGTTGAGCAGGTTTATATCAAAACTTCTCATAATCAGAAAAACCGTGTCAAAGGCCGTATATGAGGATGGTTTGCTGCGTTCGGAACTTGTTGACACAGCCTTCGTTTGGGGTTTGACTAAACCGAAAATCGTAATACCATATTCTGTTGATCAGCAAGATCTTCGTTATATTCGTATACATGAGAACCAACACATTTCACACAAGGATCATCTCTTAAAGCCCTTAGCTTATGTATTGTTAAGCCTGTACTGGTTTAACCCGTTCGTATGGGTGGCATATAGTCTTTTTGTAAGGGATCTTGAATTCGCCTGCGATGAACGCGTAGCCGCTCGGCTGAGAAAGGATGAAGTGGCCGAATATGCTCAGACTATATTAAGGTTTGCTGCGGACACGAACGGCTTCGAATATTTTAACCAGATGGCTCCAGCATTCTTAGGAAAAAAAGAATACTATAAAAAACGGATCAATACGGTTTTAAAGTATAAAAAGCCTGGGTTTGCAAGAGTTTTATTGATTATGTTGATTTGCATTCTGCTTATCATTCCCATGAGCATCAAACTCGTTCCCAGACAAACATATTCATATGATGCTTTTACCAGCGTATATGCTGTGCATGGCAAAAATGCAAGTATTCTTGATCCTTATATAATCATCGATTCCAAGAATAACTCCTTTATGTTTTCTGCCAGTCTGGCAGAATCCAATACGCCTATAGGGTACTACTATATAGATGGTTCAGTGCTGAAAGCTGTAGACAATAATTCAAACAGGACGTTTTGCTTTTTGATAAGCGAGGTTGGAAGTTTGAGATATGATGCATCTCAATCTACAGAGCGGGCGAATCGGAGTGTCGGTGTATATGACGGTATGATATTAATATTAAAAGACGGCCCGGATATGTTTTGATTAAACGTAATTGTCTGACGTTAAAAACGGGCCGGGATCAATCCCGGTCCGCTTTCATCATACGGTATCCTATTCCTATATGGGTCTGAATGTACTGGGGAGAGTCCTCCTTTGATTCGAGCTTTTTCCGAAGGCTCACCATGAAGACCCTGAGCGACGCTATGTCGTTGTCCCAGCTCCTTCCCCATATGTTCTGGGTTATATACGTGTGGGTCAGGACCTTGCCCGTGTTCTTTGCCAGCAGGCAGAGGAGTTTGTATTCTATGGGAGTAAGTTTCAGCTCCTCTTCTCCGAGGAAAGCGCAGCCTGCCGCGTAGTCTATCCTCAGATCTCCGTTTGTATATATCGAGCTGTCCTTTCCGCTGTCTCCGCTTATGAGGGAAAGCCTTCTTACGGTCACTCTTAGCCTTGCCAGCAGTTCCTCGACTGAAAAGGGCTTGGTCAGATAGTCGTCGGCTCCTGCGTCGAGGGCTTCTATCTTGTCCTCGTCTTCGCTCCTTGCGCTTATGACTATTATGGGCATGTTGGACCATTCCCTTATGTTTTTTATCACCTCTATCCCGTCCACGTCGGGAAGTCCAAGGTCGAGGAAGACCACGTCCGGGTTGTGGGATGAAGCCAGCATGAGAGCCTCCGCTCCGTTGGCTGCGGTAAGATATCTGTATTCGTGGGTTTTCAGGGTTGTCACAATGAGGTTGCGAACGGGGGCGTCGTCCTCTACTACAAGCACCGTTATCTTATTCATCTATGTTTACCTCCGCCGCGGGAAGAGTGAAGGTGAAACGGCAGCCATGGGGTTTGTTGTCCTCCAGTTCTATGCTGCCTCCGTGAGCCTCGATTATGGACCTGCAAAGAGCAAGTCCGAGGCCCAAGCCTCTTCTTCCGTCCGCGATCTTGCTTTTACCAGTATAGAACATCTCGAAAATATGAGGCTTGACGTCGTCCGGGATGCCCGGCCCGTCGTCGCTTACGCTTACGCTTATCCAGCCGTCCTTCTGAGAGCTTTCTATCACTATTTCAGAACCTTCCTGAGTGTTTTTTACGGCGTTGTTGACCAGGTTGATGACGACCTGGGATACGAGCCTGCTGTCCATCCTCGCGATGAGGATATCTTCCGGTTCCCGTATTTCTATCTTGTGGTTTGCCGCGTTCCTGTCGGCGTGTTTTAATGCTTCCCTGATGACGTCGTCCACTATATCGGTGGTCATGTGTATCTCCATCTGTCCGTTCTCTATTCGGGAGAGGAAGAGAAGGTTTTCCACCAGGTCTATGAGCCACTCGGAATCATCGTAAATATCAGAGAATATCTGTCTGAGGGTAGCCTCGTCGAGCTGATTGTAGCTTGAGAGAAGGGTGCTGGCGTTACCCGAAATGGACGTAAGGGGTGTGCGTATGTCGTGGGAGACGGAACGCAGAAGGTTCGAACGGAGCTGCTCGTTTCTCGCAATCATGGCCGCCTTTTCCTTTTCGGAGGCGTTCCTCAGGTTTTCGAGAGCCAGGGCGCATTCTCCGACCATTGAGCTGAATATGCCGGATTCGAAGGATTCCGGTATTTTGCTTCCCGTGAGGATGACTATGACTCCGTAGCAGTGGTCGTTTATAGTTATGGGCTGATACTGAGCCCGGGCGTTTTTGTAGTTTTCGAAGTTTCTCCCGGCGGGAGTTCTGTTTGCGAATACCCAGTCGGCGATCTCCTTTTCGTTGCCGTCTCCGGGGAAGGGTTCGCGGTCTTCTTCTTCCAAAGGCTCCTGCAGATTGAAAAACATGGGAGACCCCAGAGCGGAGCCGGCTGCTGAAGGATATATTACAGCGTCCCGGTCCAGAAGCCTGATGACCTGTCTTCCCGTTATCTTCAGAACGGTATCGCTGTTTTCGGCCTTCTGGAGCATTCTGTTGGTATCGAAGAGCAGCCTCGTTCTGAAAGCTTCTCTTGCGGAGCGTCTGGCGTTGTCCTTGAGCCTGTTGGCAAGAGAGCCGGTGATGAGAGAGGCTGCCAGCATGATGGCGAAGGTGACCAGGTACTCCGTTTCATAGGTATGGAAACTGAATCTGGGTTCGATGAACAGATAGTTGAAAAGAAGCACGCTCAAAAGCGAACCCACCGCTCCGAAGACGGGGCTTACGGTGGTCACCGAGATGATCAGAACTCCGAGTATGTAAACTGTGATGATGTTGGCTTCGGAAAAACCGAAATAGGTGAAGAGAAGTCCGATGAGAGAAGCCACGATGAGGACCAGGATGGCTATGAGGCTGTCCTTTGCCGTAGGCCTTATGAGTTCGGCTCTTAATAGCCTGTCGCTTCTCCTCTTTATATCCGCGTCGGAGTCCGGGATGATATATACGTCCATGTCCGGAACGCTGAGTATGATCTGCTCGGTCAGGGTGGGTTTATCCCAGAAGTGTCGGCGGCCCGTATTGGTCCTTCCGACCACTATCTTGGTGGCGCCGGATATATGGGCGTATTCGGCTATCTGGGCGGGAACGTCTTCGCCGCTCACCGTCGCCACCGAAGCTCCCATCGCCTCGGCGTAACCTATGTTTTCCAGTATGCGTCTTTTGTCTTCTTCCGGCAGATCTTCGTAATACGAGGGTTTGATGTATATGGCATTAAGGACCGCGTTAAAAGCCTCCGCCATCTTGGATGCGGCGGCTATGACCTTTTTGTTCGAAGGCGAAGATGAAATGCATATGAGTATGCGTTCGTTTTTTTCTTCTGTCCTGTCCATCAACTAGATCCCCTTTATTTAATTTTAACATAATCTTCGTCGTATGTCGTAAAATCGTCGTGAAACTTTCTCTCATAATATTCTACGCCGAAATATCCCGCCAGAAGGAATATGACGAAGATGATATACAGGATGATATCTTTCATTTCAGCTCACCATGCGCATCTTCGAAGGGGCTAAATACGGAAACACTTCTGTATGGCCTTTGGTTCTCCGAGAACCAGAAGGGTCTTCTTTTCGTCCAGGAGCGTGTCCGGGTTGACGTTCAGATTCAGTTCGCCGTTTATCTTCACCGCGAGTATGTTGACTCCGTATTTTTTCCTTATGTCTATCTGTCCTACGGTTTTTCCTATCCAGTTCTCCGGCACGGCCAGCTCGTAGATGGCGTGGTTGTCGTCCAGCTTTACGTAGTCCAGTATGTGGTCCGAGGTATATTTTATGGCGGCCCATTCCGCTATCTGTTTTTCGGGGCTTACGACTTCGTCGGCGCCGTTCCTTAAAAGGAACTTGGCCTGCACGTCTCTGTCCGCTCTTGCCACCACCAGTTTCCCGCCCAGCTCCTTGAGAAGGGACGTCGTCTCGAGGGAACTTTGGAAGTCTCCGCTTATGGTTACTATGCACACGTCGAAATTGTTTACGCCAAGAGACTTCAGGAACAGCTCGTTGGTGCTGTCTCCTATCTGAGCTTCGGTCACAATGTTCAGCACCTTGTTGATCCTTTCTTCGTCCTTGTCTATGGCCATGACCTGCTGTCCCAGTTCGTGGAGCTTTATGGCCAGCTGGGTACCGAAATGGTTGACCCCTATGAGTAAAACGGATTTCATACGATTTCCTCCTAACCTAAACTGATCTTTTCGGCGGGATACTGGGCGGGATCGGTTTCCCTGCTGTTTACCGCCGCGTACATGAGAGTGAGTCCGCCGACTCTCCCGAAGAACATGAGCGCTTCGAGCACCGCTCTGGACAAAGGCCCGATAGCGGGCGTTATGCCAAGGGTAAGGCCTACGGTGCCTATGGCGGAAGCGCACTCGAAGAGGCAGCTTCCCATGGGGAGTTCTTCGGCGAGACTGATTATGAAAGCACCCGTAAGGGTGAGGCTTACGTACATTACGAGGAGGGCGGAGGCGGTCCTTACCGCTTCGTTTTCTATTCTCCTTGCGAAGACCTGGGAGTTCTTTCTCCTTCTGATCACGGAGACCGTGCTTATGAGCAGTATGGCCGCAGTGGTAGTCTTCATGCCGCCGGCCGTGGAGCCCGGAGATCCTCCTATGAGCATCAGAACGCCGGTGAGTATCTGTCCCGTCCCCTTCATGGACGCCATGTCGGCCGTATTGAAGCCCGCGGTCCTCGGAGTTATCGCGTGGAAGAGAGAAAGGCATATCCTTTCCTTTAAGGGCATATCTTCGAATTCCGTAAGGAAGAGTATGAGCCCTGGCACGATTATGAGGACGGCGCAGGTGACGAGAATGATCTTGCTCTGCAGACGGTAGCGCTTGAGGTGGAATCTGTTGACGGAAGCGTCTTCCCAGGTCATAAAACCTATTCCTCCGAAGACTATGAGAAGGCAGGTGGGTATCACGATCCACAGGTTGGCGGCGAAGGCTGAGAGGGATGAAAAGGCGCCGGTCTTATCTCCCAGGATGTCGAAGCCCGCGTTGCAAAAGGCCGAGACCGAATGGAATACCGAGACGAATATGCCTTCCGTGCCGAAGGCTCCGATGAAGCCGGGCATGACAAGAAGGGCTCCTATGAGCTCGCAGGCAAAAGCTACTTTGAAGATGAAGCCGGTGAGCTTTACGACTCCCCCGAGCTGATGGGCCGAAAGGCTGTCCTGAAGAAGGCTTCTTTCAAGAAGCCCTATCTTTCTTCCTGAGAGCGTAACTATGAAGGCTCCGACCGAAACGATCCCCAGGCCTCCTATCTGTATGAGCACGAGTATCACCGCCTGCCCGAAGACGGACCAGTAGCTTGCCGTATCCTGTACGACCAGACCCGTTACGCATACGGCGGACACCGACGTAAAGAAGGCGTCGCCGAATGGCGCGCTTTCACCTGAGGCGGAGGAAAAGGGCAGCGTGAGCAGCAGGGCTCCGAAAAGAATGAGTCCGAAGAAACCCGCGATTATTATTCTGAACGTTGAAAGCTTGATGCCGAATATGCTTTTTTTCATTGAAGCCTCCTCTTTCAATTCGCTTTTAATCATAGTCAAAGGGCGCAAAGACGGAATTAAGAGAGAAGCCTTCCGTATTAAGATTTCATTAAAATCGGCAGAAAATCATGATTTTGTAAAAAAATGATAAAAAGTCCTTGACAAAATTGTGCCTATGGGCTAAAGTATCACCAATATTTAAAACCATGATAGAGGCGCGGCAAACAAGAGTAGCTCCGCAAAAGGGACTGAAGGGAAGTCCGGAGCAAAAGGGAATGCCGCCGAAGGGGGAAGAAAGTCCCGTTTTCTTCTTACCTGGGCGAAGGGAAAAGATCCTTTCGACTGTCGCCTTCAAGGCGGAGAGCTATCTGACGTGATCATATCCTTTTGTATATGTCGAGTCATGATAGGTCATGGCTCGATTTTTTTAAGACACAAAAGGAGAAAGAGAAAATGAAGAGATTATTTGCAGTACTTATGGCCGTTCTTATGCTATTCAGCTTTGCCGCATGCGGAAACGGCGGAAACAACGGTGGAAACCAGGAAGCAGTCATCCCCGGACTT
>JAEEGL012228745.1_pt1 | contig 25040 bp, 17 predicted proteins | sample 9134231 | NCBI WGS metagenome assembly JAEEGL01 (sample SAMN16246548, study PRJNA631951) | gut metagenome | biome: gut microbiome; feature: rumen; material: fiber-attached | host: Bos | place: Iran: Karaj | collected 2018-10 | reverse complement strand
TTTTAAAATATCTATTGGGGACTGATAGTCCGAATTTCTTCTTCTTGACATTGTACGTTTGAGTAATTTTTGCAAAAGTAAAAATTAAATGACAAATAGTAAGCATTTAAGCCAAAAAATCTTACATTTTTTTTGATTTTATAGTTTCGACTGCAATTCAAACATAATGTCGCGGAATTTGGCGGCATTAACAAAGTCGAGTTTTTTGGCAGCGCGTTCCATTTCGGTTTTGGCTTTGGCAATTTCGCGCTCGATGTCTTTTTTCGACATAAACGACGAAGCAGATTCGGCAGCAACAGCTGTAATTTCGGTTTGAGCAAGACGGCTTTCGGGAGCATCTTTCTTTGGAAACAGCAATGTATCGCCTTTGCGTATCTGCTTTGGAGTGATGTTGTGGTCTTTGTTGTACTGTATTTGAATAGTGCGGTGACGATTGGTTTCGTCGATAGTGGCACGCATCGAATCGGTGATTATGTCGGCATACATGATAACCTTGCCGTTGACGTTTCGCGCTGCACGTCCTGCGGTCTGTGTAAGCGAACGTGCCGAACGTAGGAATCCCTCCTTGTCGGCATCCAAAATAGCCACAAGCGACACTTCGGGCAAATCGAGACCCTCGCGCAAGAGGTTTACGCCCACAAGCACATCGAACATGCCTTTACGCAGTCCGTCCATAATCTCGATGCGTTCCAATGTGTCTACCTCGCTGTGGATATAGGCTGAGCGCACTCCCATTTTAGTAAGATACTTGGTGAGCTCTTCGGCGGTACGCTTGGTAAGAGTGGTAACGAGAACACGCTCGTCGCGCTTTACCACCTGCTGAATTTCGTTGATAAGGTCGTCAATCTGGTTTTCTGACTTGCGCACATCGATTGGCGGGTCTAACAATCCTGTGGGACGAATCATCTGCTCCACTATCACGCCCTCGCATTTTTCGAGTTCGTAGTCGGCAGGAGTTGCACTCAAGTATATGGTTTGATGTGTAAGTTGCTCAAATTCTGAGAATTTTAACGGACGGTTGTCTAACGCGGCGGGCAGGCGGAAGCCATATTCTACCAGATTTACCTTGCGCGAACGGTCGCCACCAAACATAGCATGAATTTGCCCAAGAGTAACGTGGCTTTCGTCGATAACAGTTATAAAATCGTCGGGAAAATAATCTAAAAGACAGAACGGACGGCTACCCGGCTTGCGACCGTCAAAATATCGCGAATAGTTTTCGATACCAGAGCAATGTCCGAGCTCTTGCATCATTTCGAGGTCGTTGTTAACGCGGTCTTCCAATCGTTTGGCTTCTAGCGACTTGCCAGCGTCTTGCAATTGTTGTAACTGCAAACCGAGGTCGATACGAATATTTTTCATAGCCTCAAACATACGTTCTTTCGAGGTCATAAAAATATTGGCAGGATAGATAATAGCAGTGTCGATTTTAGAAAAAGTTTTACCCGTAAGAGGGTCGAAAGTGGATATTTCGTCGATTTCATCGTCGAAAAACACAATGCGGAAGGCAAAATCATCGTAAGCCACAAACACATCAACCGTATCGCCATTAACGCGGAAAGTACCATGCTTAAATTCCACCTGATTACGCGAATAAAGGCTGTCGGAAAGTTGACGGAGAAGGTCGTTGCGTTCGATACGGTCGCCTTTGTTGATTTTCAATATGTTGGCATGAAAATCTTCAGGGTTGCCAATACCATAGAGGCACGACACCGAGCTTACAATTATTATATCTCTCCTACCCGAAAGCAACGCTGTGGTGGCACTCAGACGGAGTTTTTCGATATCATCGTTGATAGAGAGGTCTTTTTCGATATAGGTATTTGTAGTGGGTATAAACGCTTCGGGCTGATAATAATCGTAATACGAAACAAAATATTCCACTGCATTCTCTGGAAAGAATGTTTTAAACTCGCCGTAAAGTTGCGCAGCGAGGGTCTTGTTGTGGCTAAGCACCAACACGGGACGGTTTAAATTGGCAATAACGTTGGCAATAGTAAACGTTTTTCCCGAACCAGTTACACCTTTTAATATTTGATAATGGTCGTTGCGCTCAACGCCTTCGGTGAGCTGCCTGATAGCATCGGGTTGATCGCCCGTGGGCTTAAATTGCGAAACAAGTTTAAAATCCATTTTCTTCTCTTACATTAGAAATGCAAATATAAGCATTATGTTTTATATCTTAAAATTACCAACATATTAATATTTGATTAAATATAGATTTTTGTTAGCGGATTATCAAAAAAAGCCTTACCTTTAAACCCGAAAAAATAACGCAAATGGAGCAAACCGAAATAATTACACCAGCCGAACAACCCGCCCCTAAAACCACGTTTGGCACACTCAAAACCATCAGAAAACTGATGGACGATTTGCATTTAGACCCAATACTCGGTCTTGTAGCCCCTGGTCTTGGCGATTGGGTAACCACAATTCTTACAGTTCCTTACATAATAACATCGGTTTTTACGCTAAAATCGTTGCCGCTTACATTGGCTATAATTTACAATATATTAATGGACTGCTTGTGGGGAACTGTGCCCGTAGCAGGCGACTTTTTTGATTTTCTGCACCGAGGATTTAAGAAAAATTGCAAACTTGTAGAAGGTTTTGCCGCCAAAGACCCGAAAATAATGAGCGAAGTCAAACGTAAGTCGTTGTATTTCGGCATTATGATTGTAGTACTTATTGCGCTTATCTGCCTTTCGGTATACTACGTAAAAATGCTGTGGGGTTATATTTTTGATTTTTTTCAAACAAGTAATTAAATGAAAATCAAACTATTACATATCGCAATTTGTTTATTATTTTTAGTATCAAGCTCTTATACCCACGCGCAAACATTTCGCGACAGTATTATCAATCTGATTTCAAAAGAGACTGATTCGATTACTATAGCCAAATTATATGGTAAATTAGCCGCCGAAGAAACCAATTCTGACACTCTAAAAAAATACTCAAATCTTGCCATAGATTATTGCGGCAACGATATGGGCATCAAAGCAGTAGCCACTTCTAATCTGGCATACGCAGCTTCTACCGAAGGCAATTGGCAACATTCGTTGCAACTATATCAGCACGCTCTTTCTATGGCGCGTTACACCAACGACTCGATGCTATTGGCTACTATAACACTCAATATTGGCACCATTCTCGAGGCTCTCAACGAAATACCCGAGGCCATGGCAAACATCAGGCTGGCCATCGACATGTTTAAGCAGATAAACAACAAAGCTTGGGAAATTTGGGCTTACAGGCAGCTCTGCCATATTTGCACCAATGCCAAAATGTTTATCATTGCCGAAAAATACTGCGACGAAATGAATCAGATATGCCAAACTTCTAACGATCCGCTCGACAAACTTACTGCATTTATCTCGTACGCCCAGATGAACACTTTTAAAGCAGAATCGCAGCATCACGATAGTCTTCGACGGATTTTGCACCGAGCTTTAACGGCTTGCGATTCTATCGACCGCATTATTTACGAAAACAAATGCACCAATTTTGACTGTATGACCGCGCTAAACGAATCGTATTTAGAACGTTGCAAGGCTTACATACTACTTGCAATGGCCGACGACCGTTATTACAAAAAAAACTCCGACAGCGCACAAAAATACCTTAACTTGGCTGATAAATGGTACACTTCTACAGGAGATTCGGTGCAGTTATCAGAAGTGGAATTGTGCCATGCCTGGCTTTTGTTTGCTCAAAAAAACTATGCCAAGGCTCTTGAAGCTGCCAACAATTACAAAATATCTTCCTTTACATCAAAATATCTCAAAGAACACCTTTACAACCTGCTGTCGCACTCGCATTTTCAACTCGGACATTACAAAGAGGCTTTTCAATGGCAAACTACTCTCAACAAGTTTCAGAATTTCACAACCGAAGAAACCAAACTCGCTCAAGTGTCGGAAAGGTTGCTGAGCGAACGGTTGGACGAATTTGATTCTGCCGAAAAACTGCTAAAACGCAAAAACGAAGAACTATCTACAAGCGTAAGCGACAAACAAAGCAAACTTATTCTTGCTATTATAGCCTTGGGTGTAAGTATTTTTGCCATAATTGTGGTATGCATTTCGGTTGTACGCAAACGCCGAATCAACAAGCTTTTAAAAACCAAGAACCAAATCCTGCTCCAAAAACAAGAAGAAATTATTCAACAACAAGGCATCATTACATCGCAAAAAGAAAAGGTAGAACGCTACAATTCTACAATACTCCAAAGCATCCGCTATGCCCGACATATACAAAGAATGGCTTTGCCCGATGCCGAAGATATTAAGATTCTTTTCCCCGAATCGTTCTTAAGTTATATGCCCAAGGATATTGTCAGCGGTGATTTTTACTACGTTACGCGATGTGGCAATTTTAGCATTATTGTAATAGCCGACTGCACAGGACATGGCGTGCCCGGCGGATTTCTTTCGATGTTTGGCATATCTGCCATAAAAGAAATTCTTAGCCGACCTATCGACAATGTAATGCCAGGTGCTATATTAGACAGCATGAGAGATTTTATTAAAGAGGCTTTCTCGGGCGACAGCGAAATTGATGAATCGGGCGACGAAACGTTTTCTACCGCCGATGGTATGGATATGTCGGTGTGCGCCGTAAATTTAAAAACTCGCGAAGTGCGTTATGCTGGAGCTTACCACAGCGCATACGTATGGAGCAACGGCATAATTTCGCGATTGAAAGGCGACCGCATGCCCATAGGACGGCACATCAAAGAGGACGGTGCATTTACCACTATTTCGCAAACGCTCAAACAAGGCGATATGCTTTATTTAATGACCGACGGTATCCAAGGGCAAATGGGCGGACTATCGGGCACTAAATTTATGACCAAACGTCTGTTGCAATTCTTTGCCGAAAACGCCTCATCGCCAGTGGAAAAACAAAAAGAAACTTTTGAAAACATTATGCACGATTGGATGCAAAACACCATTCAGGTAGACGACATGACATTAGCCGGTATAAGAATTTTGTAGCAATTACACCCTTACTCCTGCCACTGTTAGGTCATCGATTTGAACCGTGCCTTCTACCCATTTGTTTACAATATCTGCCACGGTATCTTTTTGCTCGGCGGTAGACATTGAACCAATTTGTTCAAACATCGAAACAAGGCGTTTGGTTGAAAATTTTGAGTTGTCGGGCCCGCCAAACTGATTTTGCAAACTATCGGTGGTGAGATACAGCATATCTCCCTTTTTTACAGGAATATAAGTTTCAGAAAAAGGACTATCACCTTTAAACGACCATCCTATCGGCATACGGTCGCCATTATAAGTGGTGAGTTTGCCATCAGAATAGAGGTAAACATTTTGGTTGGCTCCTGCAAACCGTACTCCTTCACCTTTAATCTCAAACGCACAGAGAGTTAGGTTCATACCATCGCTGATATTATCGGGATTGTCGTTGTCGCTGCGGAGCGAAGATTTTACAAATTCGCGCAATTCGTCGAGAATAGCGGCAAGGTCGATATTATCGTCGTAAAAATGTTTTGCAAGCGATTCTTTTAATGCCGATAATCCAAGCATTGAGAGAAAACCTCCAGGAACGCCATGGCCAGAGCAGTCGGCAAGAGCAAAAATTTTGTAATGCTCAATTTCGGCAGCTTTGTAAAAATCGCCCGTAACAATAGTGTGAGGTTTGGTAAATATAAAGTAATCAGAGAAAATACCGCTAATTTCTTTTTGCGAAAACGCCGCGCTTTGTATGCGTTTGGCGTAACGGATGCTCGAAGTGTTTTCGTGAATGGCTTTGGCACAACGTTCCGATTCTTTTTGAATGGTAACGTCGGCGGCTGCAAGTTGATTTTGCAACTCGGCAATGCGCTTGGCATTAGCGTCGCGAGCAGCCTTCAACTTGGCGGCTTGTTTGCGGTATTCGAATATATTCATAATGTTAAATTCTAATTCCAATTAATGTTTGGTCGTCAAATTGATCACGCCCTTCTTTCCAATCGTTTACTATTTTAGATATATCGGCAAGTTGGGTTTGTGTATCTTCGTGACTATGCTCTAAAAGCATGGCAGCAAGGCGTTTGGTGGTAAATTTAATGTCGGCGGGACTTCCAAATTGGTCTTGAATACCATCGCTACAAAGGTAAACAATATCGCCTTTTTGAAGGTTGACAGTAAAGGATTCAAACGGATTGTCTTGTTTAGGATGACGGCCAATAGGCATACGGTTGCCCTTTAGTTTTTCGATTTCGCCATTGCGACATAAATAAATAGTATGATTCGCTGCGGCGTAGCGTATCTGCGTAAAATCGTCGCTAAAAGCACAAAGCGAAATATCCATACCATCACTCACAGTTGCCTCATCGGTTTCAGAAGCTTCGGCAAGCGAAGTTAAAATAAAGGTTCTTAGCGAGTTGAGTATCTCACCAGGATTAAAATCTTTGGTAATATTTTGCTTCGACAAAAGGTCTTTTAGAGCCGACATTCCAAGCATCGAAAGGAATCCTCCCGGAACGCCGTGCCCTGTACAATCTGCCACAACAGCTATTCTGAAATATGGCGACGATGCGCAAGTATAAAAATCGCCACTAACAATGTCGCGAGGACTAAAATAAATAAAACAATCGGGAAACAATGCTTTAAACTCTTCTTCGTGAGGAATTACCGCACGTTGAATACGTTCGGCATAATGGATACTTGCTTTAAGGTCGTTGGAGGCAGACTCGTATTCTTGAGATATTTTGGAGAGCTGTTCTTGTTTTTGCGAATAAAGATTTTGATATTCAGCCAGTTGCTGTTCTTGATTTGAAACATCTTTTTGCAAAACTATACATTCTTCTTTGTATTTTTTGCCATTTAAAAATATTACCAATAATACAATTGCCACAATAGCAATCAAAGCTATTATGATAACAACCGGTATAGTTAGTATAGTTAAAGTCATATAAATAATGTGTTATATACTATATTTTTTGTTTAATAATAAGCAAAAATCTTACCAAAAGGTATTTCTGACACCAATAATAGCAATATCGCCAACTTGATTATTGTCGCCAAGCCATTCGTTGATAAACTCATTGATGGCGTTTTGTTGTTGCAAACAAGGTAAGTTCCCGACTGTTTTAATCATTAAGCTAATATGCTGCTCATCAAACAATTCGTCGTTAACTCCTACTTGCTGATGAATGCCATTATTAATAATGTATATCATAGTGCCGTTAGTAATATTTAGCATTTGATCGTTGTAAACATTATTGATAGAGTAGCCGAGACTAAATTTACTACCCAAATACCCCTTCAAATTAATGCCATCAAATAAGTATAACGACTGATTTGCAGTAGAAAAAATCAATTTTTTGTTGTCGGTATCAAAAGCAACTATCGAAATATCAATATTGTCTTTTAATTCAGTTCCTTTAATATTGCTTAGAGTCTGATTAAGATTAAACTCGGTATTAGTAAGTATGTCGGCAGGCGAAAACAATCCCTCGGGATGATAATGCACAAGCACCTCTTTAAGAGTAGCCACTCCAAGCATGGCAAAAAAGCTGCCCGGCACTCCATTTCGCGAACATGTAGCAGCAGCAAGCACCTTTACACCTGCGTATTGATAGGTAAGATGAAAACAACCCGATACAAGCGAATCGGAACGTATCAAGCGAAACGAGCTTGGAAAAACCGACGGGATATCTTCATCGCGCGAATAAGCTGCAGTTTGAATACGTTGTGCGTATGTGATGCTCGACATTATTTCTTTGTTGATACGGTCTACATTGTCGCGTTGCTGCTGAATCATTTCGTTTTGAGCAGCCAATTCGTTTTGCTGTTCAAGCAGTTTGCGGTTGTGTTTTTCGAGTTTGCCGTATAGAATATTGAGTTTGCGGGTGAGAGTTTTGTTGTGGCGCAAAATCAAATACAAAACAGGCAAAGCACCCAAAAGCACAAGCAAAACTATAAACACCCAAAATGATATCAACCTAACATTGAGCAGGCGTTGGTTGTTGGCATATTCTACAAGTTCTTTTTCGCGTTGATGGATACTAATTTCGTTGTCCGACATGAGTTTTGCCTGAAATTCAAATCCAGCCAAAACATTGTATTCGTTTACAGTATGACTTTGATACTCAATTGATTTTTGTTTGTAAAAAATAGCATCGGCAAGGTTGCCAAGTTTTTGCGATGCAATGCTAAGATTGTTGTACAAATCGCCAAGGTCAGAATGTGTAAGAGGTAGCGTAGCGGTAAGTTTTTCAATCTCTTTCATTCTAAATAAAGCATCACGATCGTTGTTTTTCACAATCATTACACCAGCTTCGAGAATATACGACCGCATAAGCGTAACACCCTGAAAACCCATAGTTTTACGTATCCGCTCAACATATTTTTGCGCGCTGTCGGCATATACGGTGTTGTTTTCGATTCGTGCTTTAAGAATATAAGCCGAAGCAAGATTCATAAAACAATTGATGATATTTTGACGGTGCAAATGATCAATAGAGTCGCCAAGAATTGCATGGCCAAAAAACTCCATCTTTTGGATAACGTTTTTTAATTTTTTGCTGATAAACGTTGAATCAGATTCGGTTTCTAAATCGCGCAAAGTGTATTTACACAGAGAGTTATATCCTCGCGATTCTTCATAAAAGTCGTTACAGTCGCCAGCAATTTTTATCGAACGGTAAAATAAATCGGTAGCATTTTGATACATTCTAAGCTCGCCAAGAGCGTCACCAATGTAGCGGTATGTAGATGCAATGCGCACCGTATCGCCCATTTCTTTGTAAATATTGAGGGCTTTATAAAGGTTTTCGAGCGATTCGTCAACGCGCCCGGTATGATCGCTATAAAGAGATGCAAATGTGTAAGCAGCAGCCAGATACCGTTGGTCGCCTGTGCGATTAGCCTCTTCAATCATAATTTGTGTGCGGCGGTAAGCACTTTCAAAATTACCACTGTAATAATCGCGGTAGGCAGCCTGATAATTGGCATCGAAACTGATTTTGCCCGCACCAGTTTGAGCATCTACACCGGCAGCGCACATCAACAATATCAATATGGTTATTAAATATCTCATAATCAAATTCTAAATCCGGCAACGGTGATGTCGTCGATTTGCGGCATATCACCACGCCAAAGGTCTATTGCTGTATCAATTTCTATTCTTTGTCTAAGTCCTGTCTGAGTTACAATTTTTGCCAATATTGCTTCAAATCCTCTGATAAGCAATTTTTTATCCAAAGGACCACCGAGCAAATCCTGAATACCGTCAGAAAACATATACACCATGTCGCCATGATTAAGGTTGAGTATCTGATCGGTAAAATGAGCAAAATTCTTAACATATCGTCCCACAGGCATTTTGTCGCCCTTTAAACGGGTGAGTTTTCCATCATGATAGATAAACACGCTTTGGTTGCCGGCAGCAAAATGCAATGTATTGTTGCGGGTGTCGAGAGCGCAGATTGTCATATCCATGCCGTCGTAAATATCCAAACCGCTTTTACCTTCAAACACGTTAATAATAAAGTCGCGCATACGGTCGAGCACCTTGGCAGGCGAAAAACTATCATCGTCGGGCAAATTACGCAAAATATCATTCAGAGCCGAAATGCCAAGCATCGAAAGCAATCCTCCTGGAACACCGTGCCCTGTGCAATCAGCCACCACAAATATTTTAAAAACCCCTTTTTGGGTGATGGTGTAAAAGTCGCCGCTAACAATATCTTTTGGTCGGAAAAGCACAAAACTATCATTAAATAAGCGTTTTACTTCGCTATCGGATGGAATGGCGGCACGCTGAATTTTGCCAGCATACTTGATGTTCGACGTAATGGTTTCGTTAAAATTTTCCACCATGTCAAACTGCATAGTAATGGTATCGCGACGTTTTGCAATCTCTTTTTTCTGACTGATAATGTTGCCGTTGAGTTTGGTGATTTCGTCGTTTTTTTGGCGTAATTGCAAGTTGGTACGGCGACGCTTGTTTAATGTATTAAGAATCAATGTAGCAAACACCAAAACCAACAAGGCAATCAACACGAGGAATGTGGTAATATAATTTTGACGCTTAATTTCACCTTCTTTTTTAATGGTGTCTTTGCGTTTGCCGGTTTCAATTAATTCCACTTGTTTTTGCGAAATCATCTTGGTTTTAAAGTCGGCATATTGTTTACTCGCGGCTTCGCGATTGGCAAGTTTTTCGTAAAAACCGGCTTTGTTGATAAACTCTAATGTTTTAGGCAAGTTGCCAAGTTTTGCATAACATTGCGACAACAACGAACAAGCCTGCTTGCGCAAATGCGTAGTGTGCAAAACTTCGGTTTGCTCCACCTTCAAAAGCACATCCACAGCTTTGCGGTATTGCCCATTAAACATAAGCCATCCGCCCTCTACCAATGCTCCTTGATAAAATAATGTCTGATTATCAATATCAATTTTCTTGTTTCTATTAAGATAAACGGCACAACTATCTGCCATAGGCTTTGAATTTAAGATTTCGGCAGATTTAAGAAAAGCCTGAGCTTTAGTAACTTGAGAAAGATAGAGAATTTGTCGGTCAAAATATGTATTACGTTTTGCCGAATCGTAGACGCGAGTGGCTGCGCTACAATAATTTATAATCTTTTTAAATTTGCCAATACGCACTTCGGGCGAATAATAAACGTTGTCGAATTGCCTCAACATAGTGGAGGCATAAAACACCAAGGCATCAGCTGTATATGTGCTATGTTGCGAAACGTTGCTCAGCAAAATAGACCTTACAAGATATTCGTAAGCGGTTTTAAACATATTCATAGTACCACACGACTGGGCATACATCATATAAATATCCAAAATATGCACAGTATCACACAGTTGCCGATATATTTCGAGCGATTTGTTGCCATAATCTACCATGCCCGCAATATTGTCGGCATCTTCGCAATAAAACGAGTAGAGATAATACGCCTTTGCCAATGCCTGCTTATTGTTGGATTGATTTGCCAAATTGACTACTGTAATTAAGTGTTTTTCAGCATCTTTAAATCGGTTATTATTTAAATAAGCGTATGCCGACGACAGTTGGCAATTAATCATTAAAGCAGTATCGTTTAGCCTAATAGCTTTTTCCATAAACTCTTGGGCATAACGAATCGAAACGTCTAAATCGCCAAAATAATTGTAAATAGAATTGTACACTGCTATTTTGGCAGAATCACCTTGCGCCGTCGACAGCAAGTTTTCCAAACTATCGAGCAAAGTGTTTTTCTGATCTCCATTCTGAGCCGAAACTCCCAGAGATGCAGTGATAAACAATACTACCAATATGTATTTTAAAATACGCACGAGCTTAAGAATACAAAGCCTAATTAATTACAAAATTTTGACAAAAATAGACATAATTTTAAATTTTTTGCAGAGTTTATGCAAAAACTTGATTTTTTTGAAACATTATTACGTATTTTCGCACCCGAAATGGTCAAGGAGATTCTTTTAACGATAAAAAACCAGCTCCGCTCCAAAATGGCTGGCGATGTAATATGGACTTTTGTAGGTCAAGTGCTGGTACTTTTGGCGGCGTTTGCGCTCAACAAGGTGCTGAGCGTTAGGCTTGATGTAGATACTTTTGGCGAATACAATCTTATAAAGCGCAGTGTTACAGTGGTTTCGTTTGTTATGCTCGCTGGCACAGGCATTGCCCTCCCCCGCTACCTTGCCATCTATATCGGACAAAACAACCTGCCACGTGCCAAGGCTTTTGTAAGGGCGGCTATTTGGTTTGTTATTACCGCCACTGTTGTTGTTTGTATTATTGCAATTATCTTTAAATCAAAACTTTACCCATTAATAACGGGACGCGACGACATTGCATTATATATCGTTGCGTTTGCATATTCCGCTATGCTAACAGCATCTACGATGGTGTATGTCTATTTTCGTGGCAAAAACGATTTTAAGCGGTTTTCGATTTCAAACGTGCTGATACAGTTACTTTTACCTGTTTCGGCACTGATAATTCCCGGTATCAATCCGTTCAACATCTTTTTCTGGTGGACTATAATCACAGCTGCCATTACGATTTTTTTTGCTCTTGGCGAAACCATGCGCGGAGGATTAAAATGCAAAGAACCCGTTTCAAAAACAGCCATAAAAGCTGAATATAAAACCGTTGCCAAATATGCCTTGCCGCGACTTTGGGGCGATTTTTTCTTGTTTGCTTTTCAAGCATTTCCGCTTGTGTTTATCAGCCAACATTTTGATTACAAGTCGGTTTCATATTATTCGGTGGGCATTACAATTATCACTCTTGGCACTGCGTTTTATTCGTTTCTTGGATATGTACTCCTCCCCTACGTTTCTAAATGCCTCGCCAACGGAAAAATCAACGATGCCGTACGCAAGGTTAACATTTTTACCATAATATATGTGCTGAGCGCATTAGCGTTAATGGCGGTTTTCTATTTTCTCACAAGCTTTATGATAAAACTGCTCTTTACCGAAGAATACCTTGCTGCTGAGCATATTACGCAGATTATGATACTTGCAATACTTCCTCAGGCGCTCTACCTGCTTTATCGCAACCCAGTGGATGCGGTTTCAGTTTTTCCATTCAACACTATTATATTAGGTGTGGCATTTGGCGGTTTGGTCGGAGCATTTTATATGGCTAATTCTATCGAAGGTTTAGCCTGTGGCTACGTGGCAGTATCGTGGCTGCAAGGCGTATTGTCGTGGGTGGTGTGGAATGGGCTGAAAAAGCAGAGTTTGCTCACAGGTAACAAAGAAACAAACAAATATATTTGATAAACAAGTATTTAACAAGAACAAAAAAACAGCGATGGTGAATTATTTCCTCAACATCGCTGTTTTTTTTATATGTTTATTCCTTCAACTTCTTCACACACTCTTTCAAACTCTCGTACCAATGAGGAATAGTGATTCCGAATGTGGTTTTGATTTTTGTTTTATCCAACACGCTGTAGGCTGGACGGTTGGCTGGTGTGGGATATTCGTCGGTGTGGAGAGGTTTGATGATACAATTGAGATTGTATAAACCCATAATGGCAACGGTGAAATCGTACCACGAACATACTCCCTCGTTAGAAAAATGGTAAATGCCATTTACAAAAGCAGAGGGGTCTTGGGCTGTTTTGGCAATTATAGTGGCAATGGCATTAGCAAGGTCGGCGGCGTAGGTGGGGGTGCCCACTTGGTCGAAAACTACTCCAAGCTCGTTTTTTGTGGCACCGAGGTTTGCCATAGTTTTTACAAAGTTTTTGCCAAACGACGAGTAGAGCCAACAAGTGCGGATAATTACATATTCGCAACCCGAAGCCACAATATTTTGTTCGCCGTGATATTTGGTTGTGCCGTAAGCAGATACGGGATTTTCTTTATCGGTTTCTTTATAAGGGAGATGGGCTGTGCCGTCGAAAACATAGTCGGTGGAAACGTGTATAAACTTAGCTCCAAATTCTTTGCAGCAGTCTGCCAAAATTTTAGGCGCGGTGGCGTTGATAAGTTCTGCCTTTTCTAAATCAGATTCGGCGCGGTTAACATCGGTATAAGCGGCGCAGTTAACCACAAAATCAATTTTATTTTGCTTAAAAAACTGATTTACTGCAGCTTGGTTGGTAATATCAAGTTCGGCTACATCAGTAAATATAAAGGTGTGTTTTGGGAGATTGGCAGAGGCAACGCGCATTTCGTTGCCCAACTGTCCGTTAGAACCAGTTACTAAAATATTCATTTTCAATTATTTTCTTTCAGTTTGTAATTTATGTAATCCATTATAAGGTAATTGTCGCCCTTAACATCATCTTCACCGTAGGGGCGGTAGTCGTTGTTGAGCGAATCTTCCAAGTTTTTCATATCAAAACCTTTGAAACTAAACGCCTTGACATAATAATCCAACGCCTTATCTAATTGTTTCATACTTCGCACAACATTGCCTGCAAGCACGTAATCTTCCGCCTCGGGAGCGGTGTTGAGCAATTTTGCGATGTATTTTTCGGCTTGTTCGTAACGCTCGGTCATATAGCAGCACCAACAGATAGGACGCAGCACTTTGGCGTTTTTCGGGTCGAGATATTCTACTTTGAAATAGTATTTTAGAGCCTCCTCGTAGTTGTCTAATTCAAGGTGGCAACGTCCTATGGCAATGGCGATTGAAAGGTTTTCAGGGTCGAGAGTTTCGGCTTTTAGGTAATACTCCAACGCCTTGTCGGGTTGTTTTAGGCGGCGATAGCACCAACCGATTTTTTTGAGGTTCCACAATTGCGAATCGTTGAAGAGTTGCGCGTGAAGATAGTTTTCGAGAGCACCTTCGATGTCGCCGTTTTTTTGCAAAGCATATCCAATTTTTTGAAATACCTCAAAATCAGGAGCTTCTTGCGACATTTTCTTAAATATGCCTGCTGCTTGATTGTAATTTTCGTTGGCAAAAAAGAACTCTGCCACCTTGCGCATTTCGCCTGCGTTAGGGAAAGCCGCACCATACATCACCGTCTCGGCAGGATAGAACTCTTTTTCAAACACTTCGGGAAAATCTTTGCCAGTTTCGTTTATCTTAAAAAATCTATAAAGGTCTTGAATATACTGAGTTATGGCTTTGTAACTATACTCCGGCTTATGCAGCAGCATATCTTCTTGCGAAATTTCGTTCATTTGGTCCACCTCGGCAAAAAAGTATTTTCCCATAAGGTTGAGCTGTTCTTGGGGCATTTTGCTAACGCTCAGGCAGAGCGAATATTTGTCGGAATTGCACATAAACGGAGCGTTTTCGAGACCCGCGGCAAACGGCTTGATTTTAAATTTTTCGTCGTTGGTGCTCAAGCCAGCTAATGCTAAGTTGTTGCGATAAAAAGGCACAAACCAATTGACCAAGGGTTTAAAAAAGTCATCGTTTTTGAGCATTGCAAACGAGTTGAGAAAAACATCGCCACCTTCTAATTGAAGTTTTGAAATCTCTTCCAATTTGTTCAGAAGGTTTTGATTTTTAGCAAAATAGTCGCCCCAATCGGGATTTTTATCTTCAAAACCTTTGTCGTCGTTGCTGAGCGAATCGGCTTTCATTTTGTCGCGAATGCCGGGCATCATTTTGGTAACCTCGGGAATAATTTCGTCTTTGATGCGCTGCGTAATTTTGTCGGTATTGATTGAGCGGATAAACTGAATGATAATGGTTTCGTATCGCTCGGTAAACTTTTTGTCGGTTTTTAGATGGTTGAGAATTTCTTTAACTTCTTTGTAAAGTGTTATTCTGCTGTTATATACATAAAAAACCACAAATAATCCCACCAAGGCGCGTTGCCAAACCTGCTCCTGATTGTTGGCGTAAAATTTATAAAGCAGCTGCACTTTGGCAATGTCGAAAAAGAGCAGCAGGCTCATTGTCAACGCACTAACAATCAGCGATTTTGAATACCAAGTAATCTTGTCGTCGGTGATAAAGCTTTCTAAAGAGTTGCAGAGGTCGCCAGATGCGTTTTCGTCTTGCAAAATAAATGTAAACCATTGAGGCAGATTAGTTTTGTCGGGTTTGGCATCAGGGTAGACAGGCCGTCCCGAATACACAGGCGAAGATGTGTACTTGCGCAAGAAACGGTTTTTGTACGAATCAGCCATCATCAACAGCGAAATTTGCAATTGACAAAGAATTGCAGCGCGGTTTGGGTCGGCGGCTCCGTGCATATTGTAGTCGAGCATAAGGCGGTAAGTTTGCTCTGCAATGGTGATATCATTGTTGGCAGCCGAAATACCCGACTGTTCTGCAAGTTGCTTAATAAGGTCTATGGCGTTGAAAATCCGCTTATTAATAACGTGCGAAACAGCCTGACCATGTATAGTGAAAATCTCAAATTTGTTCATCGTTTGCAAAATGTTTTCAATGGCAAATATAATAAAAGGTTTTTAATAACAGGCATCGTCTCCCGAAAATTAAATTAAACTCCCAAAAATGTACAATAAATAAAAAAAATAGGACATATTGTGATTTTTTTTTAAAAAAAGTGTTGCATTTATCAATAATTCCTTACTTTTGTTAAATCAAATTTTCAAACTTATGGCAACAGAAGAAACTACAACAAGCACCACAGGGAAAAGCTCGTCGAAATTCTGGGTCTGGATTTTGGCGGCCGCTCTGCTAATTCTCGCAGGGCTGTTTATTTGGGACAAAATCCGAAGCAACAAACGTTACAAAGACCTTAATAACTTACATCAGCAAACCGCTGAAGAATACGCAAAGTATAAATCGCAAAACGAATCGATGGAGGCTAATTATGCCGACCTTCAGAAACGTTACAACACGCTCAACAGCCAAATCGGAGGATTGAAAGATTCTTCATCGAACAAGCAAGCCGAAATTGAGCGTATGCGTGTGCAACTTGCTCGCCAAGATTCACTCGTAAGAGTTATCAACAAACTCGTTACCGGAGCAATGAACGGATTCAAGAGCGACGAACTTAAAGTGCAAGTTCGCGACGGCAAAGTATACGTTACTATGCTCGACAAACTGCTCTTTAAGTCAGGTAGCGCCGAGGTGGAATCTAAGGGTCAAAACGCTATCAAGAAACTTTCAAAGGTGCTGCTCAACAATCCTGACATTGGCATTATGGTTGAAGGTCACACCGACAATCTGCCTATCAAAACTTCGCAGTACAAAGACAACTGGGACCTTAGCGCAGCGCGTGCAACCAATATTGTACGTCTTTTGAGCGCCGACGGACTTCCGCAAAAACGCCTCACAGCTTCGGGTCGTGGAGAGTTTGCTCCCGTGGCAAGCAACAACACTGAGGCTGGTCGTGCAATGAACCGCCGCACAGAAATTATCTTAACTCCCAATCTTGATGAAATTTATAAACTCACTACAAAATAAATAGTAGATTTTTTTTCATGGGCTGATAAACACCGTGTCAAAGGATTTTGGCACGGTGTTTTTTTTACAATACCTCAAATATCCGCTGAACCGAATTACCGTGCCTATCTACTATGGTAAGAGTATGCGAACCTTTGTTAGCAGAGATTGCAAGTTTATGAATATCAGATGTTTCGCCAATAAAACTACCATCTAAATGCCAAAAAAGTGTTTCTCCACTATTGCGGCACGAAACCTCCACCACCATTTTTTCGGGAGTACCGTCTAATCCTTTGGGTATAAACACCTTGGCATAATTTTCGGGATACACTATTTGAAAAGGTGTATGATTGTCGCCGCCGGCATGTTGAAGACAGTCGCTACGCATTGGCGGAAGTATCTTATAATCAGAATTTTTAATACGGTAATAATACTCCATGGCAGGCGGAAGCACAAACCATTTTTGATGAATAATGTTGGCAGAATTTTCGCAATCGGTGGTTACGCGATATTTTCCACTGGCATCTAAATGCTCCAAATGACAGTATGGACAGGTTTTGAAATCAACACCCGAGGCAGGTATTTGGCGTTCTTCTACAAATTCGCAGTTTTCTCCTGCAATACAACCACTTTTTACACAAATATTTGCCGTGGCGAGATCTTCGTATGGAGTAGGAAACGTTCCGCTGCTTTTGGGCAAAAGTTTTAAAATATCAAACAATATGGGCGCGGCTGCTTGTATGCCCACAATTCCCGGGCGACCTTCGCCATCGGCATTGCCTGCCCAAACACCTACTACATATTGAGTTGTAGCTCCTATAGCCCATGCATCACGAAAACCGAAACTTGTGCCTGTTTTCCATGCTACCAGCTGGCTCGATTCAAAAAATTCGGCTCCCGACTCTGCATCGGGTTTTTCTACTTGGGTTAATGCTTTGAGTGTAAAATATATAGCTGATGCCGACATAAAACTTTCGTTGTGAAAGTCGGGGTCAATGGTTTTATGATTAATTGAGCGATTGTAAAACAAGTTAGGCGAATGCCAATCAGCTGAATTATAGGTATTTTTGTTTGATATATAACCATTTAAAGAGCGCACCATAGATGCATACGCACCGCACAAATCCCAAAGAGTAGCCTCGCAACCGCCAAGTATCAGCGAAAGTCCGTAATAATCAGCACTTTTATTAACAGTAGTAAGTCCCACTTTGCGCAAAAATGGTATAAATTTTTCACCGCCGTAGGTTTGCAGCATTTTAACAGCCGGCACATTTAGACTACGAGCCAAAGCACGGTCGGCAGGCACTGCACCATCGTAGGTATGTCGGTAATTTTGAGGCATATAGCCCGAAATCTGCGTTGGAATATCTGGGACAAGAGTGTTAGGAAGAATCTGTCCATCGGTAAGCATAGCGGCGTAAAGAAATGGTTTTAAGATACTTCCTGTGCTTCGTGGAGCGATTATGCAGTCAACATAATTGCCATTGTCTTCGTTGTCAAACTCTTGAGAATTAGCCACGTATGCAAGTGCATCGCCCGAGGCTATATCCAACACTAACACAGCACCATTGTTGATTCCAGATTCGTGAAGTTTTTTTACATGGCGGTTGAGCACATCGTCGGCACGTTTTTGAAGGGTGTAATCCAATGTAGTGCGCACTGCACCGAGTTTTGCGCTTGATTTTACACGGTCTAAAAGTTGCGGCGCAAGGTTTGCATACGGTTGCGGACTATCCACAAGTGGTTCTTCTTTTGCAAGTTCGCAAGTTTCGGCATCTATCACACCTTTATTATATAGACGATCCAAAAGTCGGTTGCGTTTTTCTAAAAGCAGATGACGGTTGCGCCCCATATTGATAAGAGCAGGACTATTTGGTAGCACCGCCAACATTGCAGCCTCTGCCCACGAAAGATTCGATGCCGTCCGCCCAAAATACCTTGTAGCGGCAGTTTCCAAGCCCACAGTATTACCTCCAAACGGTGCGTGGGCGGCATAGAGCGAAAGAATCTCCTTCTTTGAAAGACGCATTTCTAACCGCATAGCAAGGAGCATCTCGATAAATTTTTCGGCAAAAGTTCGCTCTTCGCGCCTCCACAAACGTACTGTCTGCATAGTAAGAGTGCTTGCGCCACTCACTATGTGTCCGCTTGTAATATCGCTCACAACCGCTCTCGCCAATGCAAGAGGGTCAACACCAAAATGATGATAAAACCTTGAATCTTCAAACGTTATAATGCATTGCTCAAATTTATACGGCACCAAATCGGCAGGTGGAAAACGCCATTGACCATCGTCGGATATATGTGCCGAAAGAATTTTGCCGCTGCTGTCGGTAACCACCGTAGAATAAGGCACCTGAAAAGGATTTTTAGGACAAGTAAAAATCCAAACCATCAATGCCGCTATCACCAATACGGCTGCCGACAATACAATATAACGCCGCTCAACTTTCACAGTATCAGTTGAATATCACAGTCTTGTTTTTATACGAAAGAATTTTGCGCTCTATGTGTTTTTGCACAGCCACCGATAGCACAATTTTTTCTAAATCCTTGCCCTTGTTGATAAGGTCTTGGATTGTATCTTTGTGAGTGATACGTGTTACGTCCTGTTCGATAATGGGTCCTGCGTCCAAATCTTGCGTTACATAGTGGCTTGTAGCACCTATAAGTTTTACTCCACGGGTGTAAGCTGCATGATAAGGCTTTGCACCCACAAACGCAGGCAAAAACGAATGGTGAATATTGATAATCTTGTTGGGATATGCGGCAATCATTTCGGGCGAAATAATCTGCATATAGCGTGCAAGAACGATAAAATCTATATCATTGTCTTTAAGCAACTGCATCTCTTGAGGTTCGAGTTCCGCCTTGTTGTCTTTGGTGATGGGGAAAATGTGGTAAGGAATGCCAAACCTGTCGGCAGCGGGTTTCAGGTCGGGATGGTTGCTGATAATGAGCGGAATATCCACATTCCATTCTCCGGCTGTGTAACGCGCAAGCATATCGTAGAGGCAATGCGACATTTTTGAAACAAAAATTGCCATACGGGGCTTTTTGTCCGAAAAATAAATACGGAAATCCATATTATGTTTTTGAGCGTAAAGCGTTGTAAAATAGTCTTCTATCTTGTCGGTTGGGATAAGGAATTTACCCAAATCCCACTCCATACGCATAAAGAAAATACCTTCGGTATGGTCTACATATTGGTCTAAGTATACGATATTTCCGTTGTTAACGGTAACAAAATTAGTAAGTTCTGCAATTAATCCCGGTTTGTCGGGGCAGTGCAACAAAAGTATTGCTGTGTTCATGATACCTTATTTATTATGTTTTAAATAATCTTCAAAATATGCTATTGTTTTGGCGAGACCCTGTTCTAAGTTGACCATAGGTTGCCAATTAAGATTTTTTTGAGCCAAAGATATGTCGGGACGTCGGCGCACAGGGTCGTCGCTTGGCAGAGGCTTGTAAATAATTTCAGACCGAGAGCCTGTCATGGTGATAATTTTTTCGGCCAACTGCTTGATAGTAAACTCGCCCGGATTGCCAATATTAACCGGACCTGTAAAATCATCGGGAGTTGCCATTGTGCGCACCATACCCTCAATTAAATCGTCAACGTATTGGAAACTACGTGTTTGCGAGCCATCGCCATAAATAGTTATAGGCTTATTACTCAATGCCTGCACTATAAAATTCGACACCACTCTTCCATCATCGGGCTGCATACGTGGTCCGTAGGTGTTAAAAATGCGTATTATCTTGATTTTTACGTGGTTTTGACGATGGTAACTCATAAACAGAGTTTCGGCAATTCGTTTACCTTCATCGTAGCAGGCACGTTCGCCAATAGGGTTAACATTACCCCAATACGATTCTTCTTGAGGATGCACAGAAGGGTCGCCGTAAACTTCGCTTGTGGATGCTTGTAAAATTTTGGCGTTTAAGCGTTTGGCAAGACCAAGCATATTGATAGCACCCATCACCGAGGTTTTTACAGTTTTGATGGCATTATATTGATAATGTATGGGCGAAGCCGGGCAGGCAAGATTGTAAATCTCGTCGACCTCGGCTTTGTAAGGATCTATTACATCGTGCCTTACAAGTTCAAAAAAACGGCTATCAAGCAAGTGCAGAATATTCTGTTTGCTGCCAGTAAAAAAATTATCCAAGCAGATAACATCGTTACCATCGTTTAATAGTCGTTCGCAAAGGTGGCTGCCAATAAATCCAGCACCGCCGGTTACCAAAATTTTTTTCATCTTTCGCAAAAATTTCTGCAAAAGTAGAAAAAAAAAACAAAATTAACTTGCTTATTGAAAAATAAATACTACTTTTGCAGCCGGTAATTTAGGTATTACCTCTATAAATAAAGTCTAACACAATAAGTTATTTAATTAATTTTTATTCAATGACACCCAAAAAAAACAACAATGATTTCGATGCCGAAATCGAAAATGACGACCTAAAACAGGCAAAAGCAGAAACTGAAATTCAGGATGCTGAAGAAGAAGTAATTGTAAAGCCCAGAAGCAGCTACAAAAACAACGCTTCAACTATGGATTTTGACTGGGACAGCGTTTCTAACAAAGGCACAGGCTATTCAGCCGAAAAACGCAAAGAACTTGAATCAGAGTATGACAAAACATTATCGTCAATTACTGAAAATCAAGTAATTGACGGAACAGTTATAGCCATCACCAACCGTGAAGTAGTTATCAACATTGGCTACAAATCGGAAGGCATCGTAAGCCTCAACGAGTTCCGTTACAACCCCGAACTCAAAGTTGGCGACAAAGTAGAAGTATACGTTGAGAACCAAGAAGATAAGAACGGTCAGCTCGTTCTTTCGCACAAAAAAGCACGCGCTCTCCGCAGCTGGGATCGTGTCAACGAAGCTCTCAACAACGACGAAATTATCAAAGGTTACATCAAATGCCGTACAAAAGGCGGCATGATTGTAGACGTATTTGGTATCGAAGCATTCCTTCCCGGATCGCAAATCGATGTTAAGCCCATCCGCGACTACGACATCTACGTTGGCAAAACTATGGAATTCAAAGTTGTTAAAATCAACTCAGAATTCAAAAACGTGGTTGTTTCGCACAAAGCTCTTATCGAAGCCGAACTCGAACAGCAGAAGAAAGAAATCATCGGCAAACTCGAAAAAGGTCAGATTCTCGAAGGTACTGTTAAAAATATCACCACTTACGGCGTATTCATCGACCTTGGCGGCGTAGACGGTCTTATCCACATCACCGACCTCTCTTGGGGACGCGTTTCTCATCCCGAAGAAGTTGTTCACCTCGACCAGAAACTCAACGTGGTTATCCTCGACTTCGACGACGACAAGAAACGTATCGCTCTTGGTCTCAAACAGTTGACTCCTCATCCTTGGGATTCGCTCGACGCAAATCTCAAAGTAGGCGACAAAGTAAAAGGCAAAGTAGTTGTTATTGCCGATTACGGTGCATTTGTTGAAATCGCTCCTGGCGTTGAGGGTCTTATCCACGTTTCAGAAATGTCGTGGAGCCAGCATCTCCGTTCTGCTCAGGAATTCCTCAAAGTGGGCGAAGAAATCGAAGCTGTTATCCTTACTCTCGACCGCGAAGAACGCAAAATGTCGCTCGGTATCAAACAGCTCAAACCCGATCCATGGGCTAACATCGAAGAAAAATACAAAGTTGGTAGCAAACACACCGCTAAAGTTCGCAACTTTACCAACTTCGGCGTATTTGTTGAAATCGAAGAGGGCGTAGACGGTCTTATCCACATCTCTGACCTCTCTTGGACAAAGAAAATCAAACACCCCGGCGAATTTACCGCTATCGGCGACGACATCGATGTGGTTGTTCTCGACATCGACAAAGAAAACCGTCGTCTCAGCCTCGGTCACAAACAGCTTGAAGAAAATCCTTGGGATACATTTGAAACTATCTTCGGCGTTGACACCGTACACGAAGGCACTATCGTTAACATCTTCGACAAAGGCGCTATCATCGCTCTCCAATATGGTGTTGAAGGATTCGCTAACCTCCGCGCTCTCGTTAAAGAAGACGGTTCTCAGTGCAAAGTAGACGAGAAACTTCCTTTCAAAGTTATCGAATTCTCTAAAGCTGCTAAACGCATCATCCTTTCGCACACCAAAGTTTGGGAAGACGCTAACAAACCTGAGAAAGAGAAGAAACCCGCTACAAGCAAGAAGAAAGAGAAAGAAGAGCAGCCCAAAATTGAAAAGGCTACCACCACTCTCGGCGACCTCTTCGGTGATGCTCTCAAGAGCCAAATCGAACAGCAGAACAACGAATCTGCTGAATAATTAACGCCCCCGACGGCTTTGTTTAATACTAATAAAAGGAAGACCTTATGGACGAAAAAAAGTTTGAAGTAACCAAATTCGACAATTACACAGTAATAAGCATATTGGTTGAAAAGTTGGACACTCACATTGCCCCGGCTGTAAAATCAGAACTCGTTTTGATTGCCGGCAACGGAGAAAAAAACATCATTATCGACTTGCAAAAAGCCCGTTACTGCGATAGTTCAGGGTTGAGCGCGATATTAGTTGCCAACAGGCTGTGCAAAAACTCCAACGGAACTTTTGTTCTCACAGGATTGCAAACAGCTGTTGAAAGATTGATTTCAATCTCGCAACTTGACACTGTGCTGAATATCACCGATACCGTTGACAAAGCCATCGAATTAATTGCCAAGGCAAATTAAAGGTTATGTTTATTATAAAAAGAAACCGTGAGTCGTTTGACCCACGGTTTTTTTATTTATTGGCTAACTGAAACCAACTTGTTACAAGCGGTCTTCAAGTATAGCCTTTGCCTTTTCGGGAGTTACAATGCCGTGCTCTCCAAGTTCTAAGCCGCGAGTTTTAAAACGGTTGTAAATTTCGTCCACGATTTCTTTGCCGATGTTGTAATCCGAAAGGCGTGTCTTGATGCCAAGCGATTGGAAGAATTTTTCGGTAGCATCAATCACCTTGTCGATAATTTCATCGTCGCTGCCGGAGGTGATTCCCCACACATTTTTTGCAAACATCAATAGTTTTGCCTTTTTCTCTTTGCGCATTACACGCATTGTGCCGGGGAGAACAATCGAAAGCGTTACACCGTGGTCGAGTCCGCAGAGAGCTGTAAGTTCGTGACCAATCATGTGAGTAGACCAGTCTTGATTTACACCCGGGCAGAGGAAAAAGTTGAGTGCACAAGTGGCAGCCCACATATAGTTGGCGCAAGCGTTGTAAGGCGGATTGTCTACAAGCACCTTGGGAGCGGTTTCGATAATGGTTTTGAAAACGCCCTCCGACCAACGGTCTTGTACAGGAGTGTCGATGTCGTCGGTGAGATATTGCTCAAAAACGTGAATAAAGCTATCGGCTAAACCGTTGGCTTTTTGACGTTTAGGAATAGAATAAACCACCTCGGGGTCGAGAATCGAAAACACAGGATAAACCTTAGGATTTCCAAAAGCAAATTTCTCTTTGGTGGTGCGGCGCGAAATCACAGCATTGCAGTTCATTTCGCTACCGGTTGCAGGCATTGTAAGCACCGTAGCAATCGGCAAAGCCTCGTCAAAATCAGCACCTTTGGTAAGAATATCCCACGGATCGCCTTTGAAATCAACAGCGGCAGCAATAAGTTTTGTGCCGTCGATAACCGAGCCTCCGCCCACAGCAAGAAGAAATCCTACGCCCTCTTCGCGGCAGATTTTTACAGCCTTCATCAAAGTGTCGAAATCGGGATTTGGCTCAATGCCTCCAAATTCAATAATTGAATAGCCTTCGAGAGCCTTTTTTACTTGGTCGTAGACGCCGTTTTTCTTGATGGAGCCACCACCGTAAGTCATCATGATTTTTTCACCCTTATAAAGGTTGTTGGGCAGCTCAGCGATAGAGCCTTTGCCAAAAATCACCTTTACGGGATTCTGAAATACAAAATTGTTCATTTGATTGTGTCTTTTAATATTAAGTTTTCGGGTTAAAGATACGGATAAATTTGAAATAGCAAAATCTTTACAACAATTTTTAACAACTATAATTGAATTTTTATTTTGGTTGTTAAGCATAATTGTTATACCTTTATACAAAATTTGTAATACACTATTTTAAAATATAATAAATTGAGTATTAATATATTAGGAATAGAATCATCGTGTGATGATACCTCCGCTGCAGTAGTTAGCGAAGGAGTTTTGCTATCGAATGTAATTGCAAG
>JAEEGL017000558.1_pt1 | contig 25043 bp, 12 predicted proteins | sample 9134231 | NCBI WGS metagenome assembly JAEEGL01 (sample SAMN16246548, study PRJNA631951) | gut metagenome | biome: gut microbiome; feature: rumen; material: fiber-attached | host: Bos | place: Iran: Karaj | collected 2018-10 | reverse complement strand
TGTGCATCAAATGGTCACACCAGCTTAAGCTACATGAATAAGATTGCGCTTTCTTGGGCAGATCAGGGTATCTCTACATTAAAAGAGGCTGAACAAAATGTATTATTGCATTCCGAGGGTTATCGCGCCGCTGTCACAAACCTGGGACAGTCCAACCGTTCCTTAAACCCTACGGAGCTTGCTTATTTAAATACCTGGATGAATGAATACGGTTTTTCCGCCGACTTAATCGGCGAAGCCTGCTCCAGGGCCACCCTTCACGGCACTTCATCTCCCATGAAATACGCCAACCGTATTTTGGAGAACTGGCGCACCAACAACGTTAAGACCTTAGATGACGTTTACGCCTTGGATGAAAAATTTGCCAACAGCATCGCCGTGAAAAAGACGGTTTCACTTTCCAAAACAAGTGCGGCTCGGGTACATAATTTCGACGAACGCACCGATACCGATTGGGAAGCATTGGAATTAAAACTTTTGCAAAAGAAATAGGAGTGCTCTATGTCCTTAACACGTTCCCAATATGACGAGATTATGCGAGGCTATGAAGAGCGCCAACTTACCAATGCGCAGATTCAGCGTGACCGTCGCCGGGAGATTTCCGAAAAAATTCCGGAATACTTTTCTTACGATAAAAAAATATCTGCCGCCAGCATGGAGTACTTTAAAAGTCAAATGTCCGGCGCAAAATCCGTATCCAAGGATGAGCTGCATGCCACCATCGCTTCCTATGAGAAGAAAAAAGAAGAGATTCTTACGGGTGCAGGCTATCCTTTGGATTATTTGGATCCCATCTATGATTGCAAAGATTGCAAAGATACAGGCTTCATCGACAACGAGCCATGCCACTGTTTCAAACAGGCCTCCGTCGATTTGCTTTATCCGGAGACCAAACTGGCTTTGGATTTTCAAAATGCAAGCTTTGAGAATTTCTCATTCAAATACTACGATCCCAAATTAATTGATGAAGCATCAGGGCTTTCTTCTTACGAATATGCTCAAAAAGCCTTTGATTATTGCCAAAGTTTTGTGAAGAATTTTTCTACCACAGGTGGTAATATTCTCCTGTACGGTGAGACAGGTTTGGGCAAAACCTTTTTGTCCAACTGCATCGGAAATGAAATTTTAAAACAGGGTCACTCCGTGTTATACGTGACCGCTCCGCAATTTATCGACATTTGCGAAAAGAAAATGAAAGATAAGAGCGAGGGTTACCGCAAAGACTTTGATTTACTTCACGATGTGGATTTATTAATCATCGATGACCTGGGAACAGAATTTCAGAATTCCTTTACGGTGCCAAACGTGTTAGAATGTGTCAATAACCGTATTCTTTATCAGAAGTCTACCGTAATATCATCAAACCTTAATCTTAAGCGACTTCAGGAAGTATATACGGAACGCTTCAGTTCCCGACTGGTAGAACACTACAAGATACTTCGACTTATCGGAAGAGACATTCGTGCACAAAAATAATTCAATATAGAGTAATCACAAACGGAGGATCAAAAAAATGCCACGCAACGATGAAACGCTTGCAACCAAAAAACCAATTGCCCCATTGGGTATCATTCCAATGGAAAGCATCTCAAGTGTTGGTGCCAAAGTTGACCAATACCTGTCTCAGTGGAGAGCTGAAAGAAGCAGCGATCACTTGGATGATATTACAAAGTTAAGCTACCACAGTGGTTCTTTCATTGTAGCCGCTAAGGTTCCGAGATTCGGATCCGGCGAAGCAAAGGGTGAAATTCACCAGTCAGTCAGAGGTTTGGATGTTTACATCATGACCGACGTTACCAACTACAGCCTTACTTATAAGCTTTGCGGTCAGATGAACCACTATTCACCGGACGATCACTACGCTGATTTAAAGCGTGTCATCGCTGCTATCGAAGGAAAGGCAAACAGAATCACTGTAATTCTTCCTTTCTTATATGAAAGCCGTCAGCACAAGAGAAGCTCTCGTGAGTCTTTGGACTGTGCAATCGCATTGCAGGAATTAATCGCTATGGGCGTTGATAACATCATCACTTTTGATGCCCACGACCCACGTGTTCAGAATGCAATCCCATTAAAAGGATTTGAAACCGTTCAGCCGGCATACCAGTTTATCAAGGGTATCTTAAAGAACGTAAAAGACTTAAAGATCGACAACGATCACTTGATGATCATTTCACCGGATGAAGGTGGAACCAACCGTGCCGTATACATGGCATCCGTTTTGGGCGTAGATATGGGTATGTTCTACAAGCGTCGTGATTACTCTCAGATTGTAGACGGAAGAAACCCAATCGTTGCACATGAGTTCTTAGGAACCTCCGTAGAAGGAAAAGACGTTATCATCGTGGATGATATGATTTCCTCAGGAGAAAGCATGATTGACGTGGCTAGAGAATTAAAGAAGAGAAAAGCAAACCGTATCTTTACCGTTGCTACCTTCGGACTCTTTACCAGCGGTTTGGAGAAGTTTGATCAGGCTGTGGAAGAAGGAATCATTTACAAAGTGGTTACCACAAACCTTACTTACCAGACACCGGAACTTCTTTCCCGTCCGTACTACATCAGCTGCGATATGAGTAAGTACATTGCATACATCATTGATACTTTAAACCATGATTGCTCTATTGCAAGCTTGTTGAATCCGTACGAGCGTATTGAAAATCTGGTTAACAAATACAAAGCCGGAGAATACTAAAACTAATTAAAAAAAAGAAACACACTATCCATGTAGGGGATCGTGTGTTTCTTTTTTTATATCGTAAACCGAATTCCCGACGCGAGCAGGGCCATATTCTTATTCTACTGCCATAGATTTGATGGTAGAAAGTGCTCGCTTCACCGGCGGAAGCAAAAGTACCCCAATGGTGATTAAGCCTTCGACTCCTAAGTAGGCACCGTTGTATGCCATACTGTATGTTAATGGAGAGTTGAATCCGCTGCCCTCTGCATATGACGCAAAAAAGATAACACCGGACAATACTGCGAAGAAATATCTACCGAGAACCGCCAATACATACCCCTTTAAAAGCCCATATTTTTCACTCTTTGAGAACACCCCTGAAAGACCTAATGCACCAAACGCAAAGATATAATCAACGAATAACTGCGGTGCGGATAAAACATAAGGATCAATCAACATCTGTAAAATTCCGTAAGCAATTGCTGCACAAAGGCCTCCGCCCAGTCCATACCAATATCCGATAAGTACAATAAATAACATGGAAAACAAAGTAACGGATCCGCCCATAGGCATGTGAAAAATCTTAATCATGGAAGTCACCATGGCAAGTGCAATGGCAACCGCGGAAAAGGCAATCTGCTTTGCTGACATCTTTTTCTTCCCGCCAAACACGGCGCATCCTAAAAGGAGTAACCCAAGCATAATCGCAACCAGTACGATATATCCAACAGTTGTAAATTGATACGTAATCTCTCCCCAGTCGTTTTCCTGCGGATAAAACAATAGTGACATAAAAAATCCTCCTAACTTTGTGAGCTAGGAGGATGAATAAGCTTCCTTACGCCGGTGCGAACCGGATCAAGTATTAAGGGTTAACGGCAACTTCCGTCTCTCAGCACTTTCATGCACCCCTAGCGACAATATTATATTTCCAAAGTTCATTATATACGTTTTCGCTATAATGTAAAGATTTACTCTTCGGAAGTCTCGGCTTCTTCATCCGCAGCCGCTTCTTCCTCCGTTAATTCTTCATCCGCATTCGGATCGATAAACGTTATTTCATTAGAAGTTCTGAATATGGTGCTGGAAGATCCAACCTGGCAAACCGTCAGGGTATCGCCATTGTTGATGGCGGATGACGGAATGGTCAGCACCTGTCCGGATTCGTAAGTAGTGGATACTTTTTCTCCGTTGACATACACCTTCGACCACTTCGAGAAGTTATCTCCGTATATGTGGAGCTTATCCCCAAAGAGATAGCAGGCATCCACCGTTACATCATTAATACCCATAACAATCTCGGAAGCCGTGCTTTCATCTGCCTTATCTCCGTAGGCATAGCGCTTACCGTAAAGCAAATCATACTGAAGCATTTCCAGATTCTTCATATAGGCATTTGTTCCCGGCTTTGCGCCCTTGGTGGTCATGGCCTGATTGTAGTTGATAATGGTTCCGCCGTGAACGCCCAAGCGATTTAAATACTCACTTACCAACTGATAGGTGGTCAGGTCCGCATCTTCTTTGGACATGCCGAAGTTGTTCCAGGTGACATACTTGGTCTGATACAAATCGTGGGTGGCAATCTCGTCTTCCGTAAGACCCATGGTGGGTAGATGATCACCAAACATAATCAAAAGTGTAGGCTCCCCGGTAGCATCCAACGCTTCGGTATATGCCTTCATCCAGTTGTCCATGTTACGGATCATATTGACGTAGTATTCCCACTGATTGTTCTGGGCTTCTGATTTTCCTACGGCATTTACAGTCACCGCCGGATCATCAATAATCTTTTCTGTCGGATAGTCTCCGTGAGTACCTACGGTAATGGTATATACCAAATCCCTGGACTCCGTGGAGTTCATAGCGTCCAAGGTGGCCGGAATCAAAATATCATCCAGCGGCCAGGAGCCCATAGGTGTGTAGTCTGTTATATCCAGCATTTCCTTACAGGTAAAGGAATCAAATCCCATCTTGGAAAATGCATTGGCACGGGAGTAGAAATTACCGCCGTTATTGTGAACCACATGGGTACCCATCCCCATATCTCCCAAAAGATTTGCCACAGACTCGCAATCCATTGCTTCTTTTAATATGGTTTTTTGCGGGTACTCTCCCGGTCCGAAAAAGATACAGCTCATACCGGTTAATACTTCAAACTCGCTGTTGCAGGTACCGGCACCAACCACAGGAACCGTACAATGTCCCGTGGAATAGTTCGCTTCCAACTCGTGGAAATATGGGATGGGGTCTTCCGATGTCTGAAGGAAACTTGCTTCCGATACATCATAGAAAGATTCCAGCAAAACCACCACCACGTTTGGCATATCTTCATCCGCAATGGTATTTTCACCCATATCCGTGTCTTTTATAATCTTCTGAACATTTTTTTTGGAATAGTTTATAGGCTTAGACATTCCTCTGTCCATAAAGCTGGTGGTAAATCCGTAAAGATAACCGTAGTTTTTATATCCCTGTGCCAGGTTACCGAAGTATCCCGTCAGTACGCCCACGTCCTGAAGCTTCGGAGTGATTACCGGAATGGACAAAAGGCAGGAAACCACCAACACCAATCGAAGCCAGAAAGGAAGCTTTGACTCGTTTTGTGCTCCCTTAATAAACAGGCGAACCATCAAAAGTACATAAATACCAATGGCTGCCACAGACATGGCTGCCTGCTGAGCAGTAAAGTAATTGGTGTTTTGCATGGTCAAAAGATCCGTAATCATGCTAAGATCCGTAAATCCAAACGGCGTGACACGGTTTAAAAGCACCACGCAGTTTATGATTCCCAGCATTACAAACACTGCGGAAATCACCATGCGCAAAAAGGTTTTTCTTTTTGTAAGATATACCAGGTTATATACGGAAAAGATTAGAAAAGAATTATAAAGATAAGCACCCGTATGTCCCGTCACAAAATGCATGGCTTCCTTAAAAGAATGCTGTGACATCCATTCCAAGGCAAAGCACATAATCATCGACAAGGGAATGTGTATTAACAACGAATATTTATTCAAAAAAACTGCAACCTTACTCGGTTCCTTGGGAGGCTTTGGCTCCTTTGACTTCTTGAATCTTGAAAAATCCGGTTTCATTTCTATCCTCTATTTGATAAACTTATTAATAGCCTCATCCAGATCCCGCAATGCCTTTTCGTCATTGCTTTCCACCGCATCCACGATGCAGTGATGAATGTGATCTTCAAGGATGATTTTACCAACATTATTAATAGCAGAGCGAACTGCCGCAATCTGAATCAATACTTCCGTACAATCGCGACCGTCTTCCACCATACGTTTGATGGATTCCATATGTCCGATGGCACGGTTCATGCGATTTAATACCTGCTTGGTATTTGCATGCGTGTGACCGTGAGTATGGGTATGTCCATCCGTGGAATCGTGATGGGAATGATAGTGAACTCCATCGTGAGTATGCATTTCTTCCCCGGAAGTTTCTAATACGATTTCTTCTTCAAAATCATGTGTATGTTCGTGTTCTGACATTTAATTCCTCCATTTTTAACGGATGAATTATACCACTTTAATTTAGGAATTGCAAAAAGGAGACAAAATGAAATTAAGATTTCAGGAGAGTCGAATTTCAAAAATAAATAAACGTCGGGTGCTGCTGCTGATAGGCGTATTTTTTGTATCCCTTCTGTTTTTTAACATCGTACTGAACAAAAAGGAAGCTTCTGTTTCCACCACGGATATGGCCTCCCCCACTCTTCCGATTGTGACCATGGAAGCCCTGGGCAAACCCATGAGCGAATTGCACGGCTATCGCTCCGAAATGGATGCCTGCTACATGAGGGATGCGGTAATTCCCTTGGGCAGCGACCGAAGGCTTCCCATCACCATCGATACCTATGGCTATGAGGTGGATGGGATCTCTTACGAGATACGAAGTTTGGATACCACCCGAAAAATCGCGGAAACCACCATCGACACCTTTGTTCAGGCGGATGATATGATAAACATCGCCCCCACCATCGAAAACCTCATTGAGGACGGAGAGGAGTATCTTTTGGTACTGAAGCTTTCCTCCGGGGACGAAGTCATCAATTACTATACGCGAATTCTTATGCCAAACGAATGCCACGAGCAGGAATGTTTGGACTTTGCCACAAATTTTCATAATACAGCGCTTTCCGATTCCTTTGATTCCCTGGCAAGCTACATTGAGCCCACGGGAGAAGAAGCGGACTCCCTTACGGATGTAAACATTCATTCCTCCATCGATAATATTGGCTGGAAAAACTTTAACGGCAATTTGTATAACGAACCGGTGGTGGAGATGAAGGATATCAACTCCAACTATTGTGTCGTAGTATTTTATTATCTGATGAAATCCTCCTCTGAGGATACGGAAAAGTTTTACAACGTAGAAGAATATTTTAAAGTTCGCTACACGGCGGATCGAATGTATCTTTTGGATTACCGTCGTTCCATGGATGAAATATTGGATACTTCCGCTTCCATCCTCTCCGACAACGTATTGAACTTAGGTATGGTTTCCGGGGACTTAGATTACTTATCCAACGAAACCGGTTCCATCGTTGCTTTTATACATAGCGGAAGTCTTTACGAATACAACCAAAACACCGGTCAGCTGGTGCGTATCTTCGGATTCCGGGGCGACGATTTGATTGACCCCAGAACCAATTACGACGAGCATAATATTTTGATTTTAAATATTGATGAAAGCGGAACCTTGGATTTTGTGGTTTACGGCTACATGAACGCCGGCAATCACGAAGGGGAATGCGGAATCAACCTATATCACTACGACAGTGTAAATATGGTAGCTACGGAGCAGGTATTTATTCCTTCTTCCAACTCCTACCAGATTTTAAATGCCAGATTCAGCAATCTGTTGTATTTGAATACGGACCATGTGTTTTACATTATGGTAGACGGGACCCTTTTGCAGGTAAACCTAAATACGCTGTCCACCAAGGAAGTGGTTTCTTCCCTTTCAGACAACCAATACGCCTCCTCCAAATCCTCCCGATACTTCGTCTGGATGGATGAGGAAAACATTGCAAAAAAACTTCACGTTATGGATTTGGAAACCGGAAGCACTTATGACATCAACGGTGGAGATGAATATTTAAGACCTGTAGACTTTATCGACGAAGTTCTAATCATGGGTCATGTGCGGTCCTCTGATGTGGCCACGGATGCTGCGGGAGCAGAAATCTACCCCATGCATAAGTTAAGCCTTTGCAGTGTATCCGAAGGAAAGGCACAGTCCGTTTACGAATATGAAAAGTCCGGCTACTTCGTGCTGTCTGCCGAAAAAGACGGAACCACATTGATATTAAATCGAATTCAAAAAGCCCAGGACGGATATGTGGCCGCCGGGGATGATACCATTCGAAATACCTCCGGTGAAACCAACAAAGAGGTTGACGTGGCATGGCAGGGAGACGATGTTCTTTCTCAGAACCTCCAGATTACCATGACAAAGCTTTCCGAAAAGGAAGCAAAGTATTCCTATGCTACTGCAAAAGCCGCTTTGGCAGATGAACGAATGGTGATTTCCCTTTCCGCCACAAAGTCGGAAGAAAAGTATTTCTCCTATGTGGGCAGTGAGGTCATCTATGCCGGAAGCAATGTGCAATCAGCCATTATAGCAGCAGATGAGCAGATGGGAATTGTGGTGGATTCCAAACAGCACTATATTTGGAAGCGAGGCAGAATCGCCATCAAATCAGCCATCCGAAACATTTCTGTTGGCACCTCCGACCAGGGAGCCAACAGTTCGGCTCAGGCATTAAGTGCCATGCTGGTACTTCAGGGTGAAAACATCGAAGTAAACCAAATGCTGTCCCAAGGTCAGACACCGATTTCCATTTTAACCGGTTGTTTGGACGATTGTATGGTATTGGATTTGACGGGATGCAGCTTATCTCAGGTGTTATATTATGTAAGCTTAGGAGAACCGGTATACGCAAGATGCGGTCAGAATGAAGCGGTGTTGATTATAGGATATGATGCACTAAATATCGTAGTATTTGACCCTGCCACCGGCGGCAACAGAAAGATCGGAATGAACGATGCTACAGAGCTTTTCGAAAGCCAGGGCAACGTATTCATCTCGTATTTATCTGAATAATAATAAAAAGACACGGGGACGGTTCTCTGTCTTCTCTCGGTTAAGAATGAATAACTATTCAATCCACAACGGAGAAGACAGAGAACCGTCCCCATGTCTTTTTTTCTTATTTATTAGATTAACGTTTTCTGCGTTCTGCAATCATTTGCGTCTTCTGACGCTTGCTGTAGAGGATGGCTGCAACACCAACCAATAAGAAGCTTAGGCTTAAGAAATATCTTGGATCGATATCTCCGTCCGCCGTCGTCGGTGTGGAGTCTTTTACATGTCCTCCGTTTCCGGATGAACCACCGGTCTTTGTTGTGGTGGTTCCCTTATCAATGACGCCGTTGGCATTTTTCCAAACAGCGGTTAATGTTACATTAAAGTCAACTGTGTAAGTTTCAAAGTTCCATAAGTCTCCGGCTGAGCTTCCGTAATCCCAACCCATAAAAGTACATCCTGCCTTTGTAGGATTGGAAGGCTTTAATGCATGTGCATGAGCCTTTACTTTCTGCTGTGGAGCAGATCCTGTTCCACCGTTTAAGTTAAAGCTTACGGTGTAATAAGTATCATTGGTAGATGTTGCAGTCGATGTTGATGTGGAACCGGAATTGGTACTTCCGCTATCGGTACCGGTGTTACCGTTGTCGGTATTTCCATTGTCCGTATTACTGTTATCGGTATTGCCGTTGTCAGTGTTACCACTGTCTCCGGCATCTAAGGCTTCAAACTGAATTCCATGATTCTGTGCATATTTCTCAGCTTCAGATCCGGTATATCCATAAATCACATCCGGATACCAATTGCTCTGTTCTCCGATACTTGTTACCGTAGCAGGAATTGTAACCGAGCTCATGCTGTTGCAGTTCTTTAAAGCGCCTGCAAGAATCTGTGTACAGGAAGAAGAAAGATTTAACTGTCCTTTTCCTTCCGGGCATCGATTTAAGATTGTTCCGGACAGATTATATAAGCATCCATCATAGGATGAAAGATTTCCACTGTCAGAATCTACATTAATACTGTTTAACGCAGAGCATTCATCAAAGGCACTTGGATCAACCGTCACAACAGATTTTGGAATACTGATGGATCCCAAAGATGAGCATCCGTAAAACGCATTACTTTTGATTTCTGTAACACTGTTGCTAAGGCTAACTGTTTGCAACTGTGTACACTCATTAAATGTCTGGCTGGGAATAGTTGCCACTCCACCAAAAGTAACCGAGTTTAAAGAGTCGCATTCGCTAAATGCTCCTGCATCCAGCTCCTTAACCGTATCCGGAATAACAACTGAGGTAATACTCGAATTTCCGGCAAAGGTCGATGCCGCAATTTTTGTAACGCTTCCCGGTATATCATTTATAACGGTGGTAGAAAGTCCAGCCGCCTGACGCGCCGCCGAATCAAATCCTGTCAGTATCGTTCCCGTATCATCCGCAGTGTAACCACTTCCCAAATCACCTGCGCTGCTTCCCACTCCGGAAAGCACCCAAACAGATAATACAATGGAAAATGCCACCAATATCCATCCTATCTTTGTTCCAAATTTCATCTGACCTCTCCAACTCCTTAGAACACAGACTAAACCACAATATATGGTATATTATAAATCACAAAACCACATTATTCAACCCTTTTTGCCACAATAAAGAGTCTTCCGTCCTCTGTATAATTGTTGCAGGTTGAAAGGGTTAAAAACTTATCCGTCTCCTTAATGGAAGACCCATCAAAATCATAAACGCTTAAGCTGCTTACATTGTCAATAAAGGCCTGCCACTCTGCCCGATTGCTGGCCTGAATAAAATTATAATAGCGATAGGTGTTAGTATCCTGATATTCCACTTCCGACAATCCAACCGCCACCACTTCATAAGTCCGATGCTCGTAAATGGTATTAAAGGTAATAGTCTTATGATTCTCATAAAAGGACTGATCCAAATAATTCTTCAAGCCGCCGAACATCATTCCGGACTTCATATTATGTCCGTAAATAATAGTATTGGTATTTTGATTTACGATATCGCTGCGATAGTCCACAAACAACGTACCGTTGGAATCATTCTCACCATAAAAAGATTTATTCAGATAGTATTCATTATCGCTGTACTGCACCACCGGATAGTTGATATCCGTATCCGAAATAGCAAGCCAGCCCACCGTATCACCATTTGCCGCAACAAGAGACTCGTATTCCGGCAGTACCGTAAGGCTGCTTTCCTTAATGTTTTCCGTCCATTCAAAAGGATTGCCGGAGGTAACGGAATAATCTCCACCGGTCTCCTCCCCGGAAGCATCCGTGCCCAAAGGTCCGGCCACTTTTGTGGAATCCGCCAGCTTGCTCAACTGTCTGGCAGTCAAAGTATCATTAATCTGATTTACGGCAAAGTATCCAAAGAATACAATGGCCAAAGCAATGGCTGCAAAGCCCAAATACTTCTGGTATTTTACCTTGCCCTCGGCCTCATCAATAAAAGCCTGGTCTTCCAGCAAGTTAATATTATTTTCTGCCAAAATATCGGAAAGATGATCCACAAACTGGGCGCCGATAGGGGTCCGAAATTCAATTCTCCCCGCACGAATCAGGTTGAACAGGCGCACTGCTACCTTGGGATCATGAATATCCAGTTCATTGTTGATGCATTCTATTTTTTTTAAATCCTCCTGAGCCGCCCGATACTCATGAAAAGTATCAAAGGTAAACTCACCGATGGTAAATTTCTTTGCTTCACTCATAACAATTCTCACAAAATAATAGGGCACGACATCTAGGATGTCCCGCCCTATTTTACCACAATATCTATGGATTTTCTACTTATTTTACTGTAATGCTTCGGATGGTAGACTTCGCTCCGTAAGTAATGGTGGTACCATCAGACTGGTATGCCTGAATGTAATAGTAGTAGGTCTTTCCACTCTTTAAACTACGGTTCGTCCATGAAGTCTTTGTAGAAGGCACATCCGCAATTCTCTCAAATCCGGAATCTGCTCTGTCGCTTCGGTAAATAGAGTATCCGCTTGCTCCGTTACTTGTAACACTCCAGCTCAACTGTGCCTGTCCCTTTGCAGGAGAGGTAAGTAAATAGTCCGGTGTGGTTACAAAAGTAGTTCCGGATGTCGTTGTGCTAAGACCGTAGTACTTGGTTCCTCCAACGGTTACATAAGTACGAACCTTAATCTCATACGGAGTGGATGAACTCAAACCGCTAATGGTATAGCTGGTGGATGTTGTAGTTGCTTTCTTCGTGCTTCCGTTTGTAGAATAAGTAACCTCATATCCATCCACATGATTTGCGCGGTTCCACATAACCACCATCTGAGAATCTGAGATTCCGTATGCCTGTACTCCTGTCATCTTCGCCGGTTGAATGGTAAAGTGCAGGATTCGTTCTCCGGTAAAGTTGTTCTTTCCGGTAAGTGTAACATCAGCAACGCCCGGGTTTACATTGTTTACATAAACAATATCATAATCTCCGTCATCGCCTGTGGAAAGAGTGGTTCCATCATATACCACAGCAACCGGCGGATATAATTTTGCTCCCGTATAAGTTGCATTTCTTAAGGTTGTTATGCTTCCGGTGTTAATATTTCTCGGAATGATATCGTATGTTGTACTGATCTCCGTAGACTCCGAACTGCTGGTTGCAATCGGAAGAGTTACGGTTACGGTTCCCACATTGATGCAGGCGTCCCCATCAGCATCTGATACGTAAACAGCTCCTGAGGTATCCACCGGAATCTCATGTCCGGCTTCGTCTTTTACGTATAATTCAGGCTTAATTTCTTTACCCGTATACACGTATTGATCATCTACCCCTGCTATATGAAGTACATCCGTATCATTCACGATCTCAAAGTCCACATAAACCGGTGTGCCTCTGTAGTGAACCGTATCCACTGCCTCAATAGTAGCGGTTGCGGAAGTCTCGTAATTATTATCACTGTCCACATCGGTGACTCTGAAGTCGCCGTCAGTGAAGCCACCGTTTTCATCTTCTACGGACTGTACCAGCGTTTTTCCACCGCAGATAACTTCCGGTGACGGAACAATCTGATTTCCGGTGTAGAAGCTCTTTCCGATGGTAATCTTTGTAGACTCTGCCTGTAAGTTTCCGAAGATAACGAAATCCTTGGTCAAGGTTCCGGTATAATTGCCGCCTTCTTTTGCGGTAATGACAACGGTTGCATCGCCCACATCCGTATTATTCTCGTAAGAAACCGTGTAGTCCGTTCCCTGAGTCAAGGTGTTGCCCAAGTCATCTTTTACGGTTTCAATCGGCTTGATCTCGCTTCCGGTCCACTCAGCATCATCCTGGCTTAAGGTAATGCTTCCTGTAGAAATCGGTCTCGGCTCAATCACAAAGGTAGCCGTCTTTTTGTAGCTAAGTGGGAAGTCTACGTAGTTTCCGGTAAGGGTTATAATAGCCTTTGCCAGATTCTGTGTGCTTCCTGCAGAAGTATTGTTTCGGTATTCCACCGTATAGTCCGTACCCTCTACCAAAGGAACACTGCTGCTGATGGAGGTATCGTATACGGTAACTCCCGGCTCCACACCGTTTCCGATGGCTGCTGCACCCGGATAAGTGGTGTAGTAATAACCCTTTGCACTATCATAGGTCAGATTCGGTGTTACCAGAATCTTATCCATATCCGGTGTTCTCTTCTTAATGGTATAGGTATCCGTTAATGTTCCATAGTACTCGCCTGCACCCTTTACGGTTACGGTCTTTGTACCTGCACTGGCGGTATCTTCCGCACCGTTGGCATCAGTCGGCCATACAATGGTATAATCCGTACCTTCCGTCAAAGTCTTTCCTTCACCGTTCTTTACAGTAATATCTGGCTTATGGGATGCTCCGTCATAAGTATAGGTATTCTCGGATAAGCTCATGCTTCCGATGGACAAATCCTTACCGATGGTAAAGGTGGCCTCTACCGTTCCGGTGTAATTACCCCGACCTTCAATCTTCATGGTAGGCGGTGCATCCGGATCGTCCTTGGATGCTGATGCCGTATTGTGGTCATAGGTAATATCGTAATCCGTGCCATACTGCAGTACATAATGTCCTGCCGCAGATGTCTTTGCAGGATGATCATCGGAAGTATCCCAATAATGGAAGTCAGATGCGTCTCCCGGACGGACATCCGTGCCGGTGTAGTCCCATGCTTCCGTGTAGTTCAAATCATACTTATCCAGATACTTATCATCCGTATCTACGGTAATAGGCGCATCTCCCTGTACCTTTGCCAGTTCCTTCGGATTAATCTTAAACTGAAGGCTGGTGGTTCCGGTGTAATTTGTACCTGCACCCGTAAGAACTACGTCGTAAGTTCCGGCGTTAATCATACTTCCGCTTCCGTTATAGGAAATGGTGTAATCCGTATCTTTAATCAGATCCTTTGCCGCCGCATCCGTTCCATCCGGATTCTTCGGTGTAATCTGAACCTTCAATACACTGGTGTAGTCAATGGCATTTCCCGTATATTCCGTAGAAGATACAGCAGAGGAAATGGATGCGGATGAAAGGTCCGCCTTTACTACCGTAAATGTGGCACTGGTTAAGGTTCCGGTATAATTACCTTTTCCTTTTACCTTAACGGTACCGGTGGAGCCTACAGCCTTAGCCTCTGTAATCTCATCCAATTCATAGTCGGTTCCAAGTACCAGTCTTGCGGTGGATCCGCCAATTTCATCGGTAACGTAGTATTCCGGTGTTACCCGAACTCCGCCATTGTACGGAATCTCTGTTTCTTCCAATACCACAACACCGTTGGTAGCGATTGGTTTTTGCTTAATGCTAAACCGCTCGGTATAAGTACCCTTATAGTTTCCTCTACCGGTTACGGTAACGGTGGCCGTATTGGTTCCCACATCTTTGTTGTTGCTGTAGGAAACGGTATAGTCTGTTCCCTCAACCATTGTAGTGGTGGTATCTGCAGTACATACCACATTTAAGGTCTGTTTTGCTCCGTTGTAAATCAGATTCTCTCCACCGGAGATATCAATGTTTACACGATCCCCGGTAATATCAATCGGAGTAATTTCAAAATTAGCCTGCTTTGTGCCATAGCTTACGGTCTCATGTCCCTCGGAGGAAATGGTTGCGTAAGCCGTACCCACATTGGTGTTATTGGTAAGACTTAACTTGTAATGTCCTGTGGTAAGACCTTCTACCAAATCCATGGTTCCGGATCCCGCAGTGGTCTTTACCGGGTAGGTCACTTTTACATTTACTTTATCATTTGCACTAGAAGCGGTGGTCGTCTTGGCAGTTCCGGTATATTCACTTTCACTCGGAGTCACCTTAATGGTGGCTTTACTTAAATCAAGCAAAACCTTAAAGGTCTGATTCTGAGAAGTTCCGGCATAATTTCCTAAACCGGTAAAGGTAATTGTCTCTGTCTGACCGATACCATAATTTCCGGCATAAGTTTTGCTATAGTCAGTACCCTCTTCTAATACAACACCATTGTAGCGAAGTACCAAACCTGTTGGTTTAATCTCCGCACCGGTGTACGGATATACCCGTTCCGTTACGCCGGAGGAAGTCTCCACTTCAGACCATCCGGTGATTTCTGCGTCCGCAATATTACCCTTTGCATATACTCTGTAGGTCTTTGATCCTGTAAAGTATTCACTGTTACCCTTTACCGTAATGGTAGCTGCACCCGGAGTGGTCAGGTTCTTTGTAGTTACTGTAAAGTACGGTGAATAGGTACTTGTGGACGTATCATAGTAGTTTAATCTGCTGCCGCCGTAAGAAAGATAAATCTTCTTATCATCAAAGGCAGAGGTATACACATCCCCTGTAGTAAGGGATGTCTTGGTAATCAGATAGCTGTTCTCAGCCAAAGTATCCTCGGCAGAGGCATTATCTTCCTTGGCCTCAATCTTTGTGGTGCTGTCATTAACAATCTTTCCGATAATCTTGTATGACTTTGCAACCATATCGGTAGCATAGTTGTTACCTGCCTTAAAGGTTACCTGAATCTCGTATTTACCCGGGTCCTTACAGGTAGCATCACCGAGCTCTACCGGTACGCAGTCATAGGTATACTTGCTTGGATCAATCTCTACCAGATTGGTGGAGCTTTCTCTGTAGTAAACCTTAAAGTCCGTACCTGCCACCGGCTTATGTACCGTACCGTCATACAGGTATTCGTCCTCATCCATACCGAAGGCAACGGTATTCGTACTTACCGGCTTCGGTGAAATTTCAAATACACCGTAAATGTGCTCGCTTCCAAAGTTAGAAGACAGTGCAATATCAAAGAAATAATATCCGGCGTCCTTCGGGGTCACAGCTGTACCTGTAGGCTTTCCTGTACCATCCAATCCGGTCTCATTACCGCCGGTATCCAATCCGCCCTTGTAGTAGGTCACGGTGTAGGAAGTGGGATCCATCTTTGTATCGTTAAAGTACAGATTCCATGTAGTTCCGATAGGCTCAATCTCTTCTCCCGTATAGGATACGGTCTTTCTGGTAGTCGGGTAAACATACTTATTCTCTGATGTACTGTATGTTCCTTCCAACAGCGTACGGATATTATCTGTATCCGATGAGCTTGGGCCAATCTTAATGCTTGATTTATTTGCAGCCGTTACAGATGCCTTCTTTGTCATGGTTCCCGTAAAGTTCGGGTTCGTAAAGGTAAAGCCTACACTCGTATTGCTTTGTACATTCGCACTCAGAGACTCCGGAGCGATGGTATAGTCCGTTCCCTTTGTAAGGGTAGTCTTCTTATCCGCTCCATCTTCATACTTTAAGACGGAAGCAAAGGTTGTAGTATCAAATTTAATGGTTCCGTAAGGATCAATGGTAGCACCTGTATATGGATAGCTGTCCGTTGATTCAAAATAGCTTGCCGGATTTCCGGTCTTATCAAGATTAAAGGCTTCAATACCATAGGTAAAGGTAAAGTTTCCGTAATAAGCGGTTTGATTACCCTTTGCCGTAATGGTAACGGTTCCCTTTTCTCCTTTATCAAATCCACCACTGTAAGCAACGTCGTAATAAGCGGCCTGGTCAATGGTTGTATAGGTTCCGGAGTTTCCGGTGGAATATGCAAGTTTGATGTTTGGTCTTGCATCATCACCTAAATAGTAAGTAGTAAATGCATTCTCATCTGCTGCCATATGGCTTACTGCCGCGCTGGTAACCTGATGCATTTTATCCCATGCGTTAAAGGAAGAGGTTCCGCTGATGGTAGTTCTTCCCATACCCACATAGGAGTATTCCAAATAAATCTCCGGGTCGCTGGCGATGTTCTTTCCTATTTCATAGGTAAAGGTATAGCTTCCATCGTAGTTATTCAAACCCTCGATGGTAGCAGTCTTTAAGCCCGCAAAACTGTTGTATGTGGCCTTGTCCTGAGCTCCGTCTTCGCCCCACTTAATCTGGTATGCGGCTGTTGTATCATTGACTCCGGCCACTAATTCTGTAAGCAACTGTGGTGAAGCCTTGGAATCTCTTACCGCAATATTTCCGTTTACCGCATCTGAAGTATCAATGGTAATGTTCTTTCCTAATGTGGTTCCGTTTCCAAGACTCTTTTTCGTAATCTTAAAGTAAAGGGTTACGGTCTCGCTCTTATATTTATTCTTTCCGGTAATAATTACTTTTGCGGTATCCCCGATATTCACGTTGTTGTCATAAGTCACAGAATAATTGGTTGAGCTTACCACATCCGTTCCGTCATAAAGTCGAACCGTAGCCGTAATACCTCTTCCGGTATACTCCTCCACCATAGGATCCGGTGTCTGGGTTACCAATACAGAATCTGTCGTTGGTGTACCGTAATCATGTCCGTTTAATGTAAAGCGAATATTTCCGATAAAGGAACGCTCATTGATTCGGAATGTAGCTGTCGCCGTTCCGGAGCAATTCTTCTTACCGGTAACGGTAACCGTTGCGGTTCCTACGTTAATATTATCGCTATAAGAAACGGTATAGTTCTCGTCAGAAATCGTCTGTCCTGCTGAATTTTTAACGGTTACTTCCGGAGTCAGCTCAGAACCGGTATAGTCCACAGCACTGATCGGAGCAATGTCCGCATCGGTTATGGTGTATTTTTTAATGGTAAATGCAGAACTAACCGTCTTTGTGCCGGTATAATTTCCCGTACCGGTAATCACCGCTTTTGCTGCACCTACCTCAATATTGTTTTCGTAAGAAATCGTATAATCCGTACCTTCTGTAAGCGGATTCCAATCCTTTACATAAGAACCTCCGGACAGCTTATACACCTGAGCTTCCACCACTTCCGTCGGTTCTATAGCCTCGCCGGTATAATAAGTACTGGTTGGTGTAAAAGTAGTTCGAACAGAGGAAATAGACTTTGGCTGAATGGTAAAGATAGCCGTAGCAGTTTGTCCCGCATAAGTGGTTCCCGCATTTCCCGTAACGGTAACCGTGGGCTTTGCGTTATCTGTACCGACATCCGTATTATTGCTCCAAGAAACGGTATAACCGGATTCCGGCAAGGTATAGCCACCCAAGGTCACGGAAATAACCTGAGGCTTCACCGGCTGTCCGTCATAGGTAGTGGTATAACCGCTGTCTCCTCCGCTGGTGGTAACGTATCCACCTTCCAAGGTAATCTCTGCTGCAGAAAGTGCTCCTGCAATTTCAAAAGTCACATCACGGCTTCCCTTATAATTATTAATACCGGTGATAATCGCCGTAGCGGTTCCAACGGATACATTGTTTGCATAAGTAACGGAATAATCCGTACCCTTTACTAACGTTGCACCCGTATCCGTTCTTTTTACCGTAAGTGTCGCCAGTTCCACATTCGATCCGGTGTACGTCTGTGTCGCTATCGGGTCCACCGTAATGTTGGTATTGGAAGAATCCAAGCTTACCTTGTTAATGGCAAAGTTCTTTCTTAACTCTCCCGTATAACTTCCGGTACCGGTTACGATAACCGTAGCCGTACCACAGGTCACGTTATTTTCATAGCGAATACTATAGGTAAATCCGGTAAGGGTTGCTCCGGTATTTGCATTCTTAAATACAGCCGCAGGAGCTGCGTCCGTTCCGAAGGGCTCAATGGCAGAGCCTGTATAATTCTGTCCTCCGATATCTCCTAATACGGCAACATCCTCCAAATTGATGGTTGCACCGGTAGAAGCGTTCGCGCTTACGTTATAAGTAAAGGATGGACAACTGTTTTCGTAGTTACCCAATCCTGTCACAGTCAGAATGTAAGGTATGGTGGTTGTGGTTACATGTTCATTGTCTCTGGTGGCAGAAACGGTATAGTCTGTATTGAACACAAGACCTGACACATTTCCGTCGGTAACCGTATCTGTGCTTACATCAATGGTATAGGTTCCGGCAGCAAACAACGTCTGAAGATCCGTAGCTGTAGTTAAATCGATTGGATTAATGGTATAAGATTTATCACAACTATATCCTGCATAAGCACTGCCGGCTCCTTCAATCGTTAATGTGGCCGGACCGGCATCAACACCGCTATAACTTACGGTATAATCAACGCCTTCTGTCAGTTCTGCTCCGGTGCCATTGTATACTTTCACACCCGGCTTTACGGCAGATCCCGTATAAGTTACGCTGTCGGAGGTAAGCTGTGCATTTAACACTTTTACATGAGCAACTGCTGTTTTTCCGCCACAAGTTACCTGTACGTCAGCGTCTCCGGGATTTACGCCCTGGATTGTAACCGTTCCGTTTTCCTGCACGGTAGCAGACGCAACATTTCCTGCAGACAAGGCAGCCTCGTTTGCGATACTAACTCTATAGTTATATGCCGGATCAAGTGTGGGAGTAACTGTTACACTTTGACCCTTGTTCAAACAAAGATTGATTTCCTCAGCGGGAGAGATTGAGGAAGTGCTTAAATAAACATGATTAATGCCGCTAAGTGAGGCGCTTGAATCGGAAGCACCAAAGCTCATGGCACAAACCGTATGAGAAATACCAACTAAATCCGCGCCTGCATAAGAACAATATGCAGTCTCACCTTCCTGACCGGTGGTTGCGGCAGTGGTATAGAAATACGCATTCGTATTTTCTGAGGTAGTAGTTACGGTTACGGAGAATTCCACTACAGCGGATTCTCCTTCCGCTAAATAAATGTCGGTAGAACCTGCAGAAGAAAATGTTAAAAGACCGGAGGTACTTGTGGTGGACTGGGAGTTCCACGTTACAGAAGATACCGCCGAAGGGATAGCATCAATACTGCTGATACCACGATAGATTGTCGGCGTCGCAGAGATAGTCTGCCCCTCCATTACATCCATTTGAATTTGAAGGGACTCAAGTTTACGATACCCATCACCGTTTCCGGGGGCTGTAATTACCTGATAAATAGAGCCCGTATTCTGCACGCAATCCGTTGCAGCCGTACTCCAATCCGCCTTTCCTTTTATTGAAAATGTATTCCAGTCAAACTTCGCTGATGTCGCCACCATGGCAAGCACTAATACCAGTGCTGAAATCCTTTTGATCATCGGCCATTTCTTCATAAGGTTCTCCTCCCAAAAAATCCTTATCTTTTCTTATTTTATCCCGTAAAAGGACATAAAATGGGCATAAAAATCCATTTCTAAATCGATTATCGGAAAAACCTTTACGAAACTTTATACTTATTTATAAAAATTTATAATATATTAATTATGCATTTACTATTTTGCCTGTATAAAGCTGGTAGTAGGTGCCGCCTTCCGCGATAAGTTCCTCGTGGCTTCCGCGTTCAATGATACGGCCCTGATCCAAGACCATGATACAGTCGGAGTTTCGAATGGTGGATAAGCGATGGGCGATGACGAAGGTGGTTCGTCCGTGCATCAGTTTATCCATACCGTCCTGAACGATTTTTTCCGTACGGGTATCGATGGAGGAAGTTGCTTCATCCAAAATCAATACCGGCGGGTCTGCAATGGCAGCCCGAGCAATGGCCAAAAGCTGGCGCTGTCCCTGGGAAAGGTTGCCGCCGTTTCCGGTGATTACCGTATTATATCCTTCCGGAAGTCGACGAATGAATCCGTCTGCATTGGCAAGCTTTGCGGCTGCCTTTACTTCTTCATCAGTAGCATCTAACTTTCCGTAGCGAATATTATCCACAATGGTTCCGGTAAACAGCTGAGTATCCTGCAAAACAATGCCCAAAGACCGACGCAGGTCAGCTTTTTTAATCTTATTAATGTTGATACCGTCGTAACGAATCTTTCCGTCGGCAATATCATAGAAGCGGTTAATCAGGTTTGTCATGGTGGTTTTTCCCGCACCGGTTGCTCCTACGAAAGCGATCTTCTGACCGGGCTCTGCAAACATCTTGATGTTATGCAGCACCGTCTTTCCCGGCACATAGGCAAAGTCCACATCATCAAAAACCACATCTCCCTGCTGCCACTTATAATCCGTGGTATCGCTGTCCTTGTGGTAGTGCTTCCAGGCCCAACGTCCGGTTCGCTCCTGGCATTCCACAATCTGTCCATTTTCTTCTTTGGCATTTACCAGCATAACATAGCCGTTATCCACTTCCGGCTCGGCGTCAATCAAGTCAAAAATTCGACCGGCACCGGCCATGGCCATAACGATGTAGTTTAGCTGCTGGGATACCTGGTTAATCGGCATGTTAAAGCTCTTATTAAAGGTTAAAAAGCTGGCCAGTTTTCCAAGGGTAAGTCCCGTCCAGCCGTTTAAGGCAAGGGCGCCGCCCACTACAGCCACCAATACGTAGGATACATTTCCGATCTGGGCATTGGCCGGCATTAAAATATTGGCGTAGGTATTTGCCTTGGAAGCTGACTCATATAACTGCTCGTTTAGTTCCGTAAATTTCTTGATGGACTCCTCTTCGTGGTTGAAAACCTTTACCACCTTCTGGCCATTCATCATTTCTTCGATGTTTCCGTTTACGGTAGCAATATCTTTTTGCTGCTTGCCGAAATACTTTCCGGATAAACCGGCGATTTTTCCGGTGACCATAAACATGACAGCTACCATAAGAAGGGTCACGCCCGTAAGGGGCAGACTCAATCGAATCATGGAAATTAAGACAGCCACAATGGTAAGAGACGCATTGAAAATCTGCGGGATACTTTGGGAAATCAACTGTCGCAAAGTATCAATGTCGTTGGTATAAGTGGACATGATATCTCCGTGAGCATGGGTATCAAAGTAAGAAATCGGAAGCGCTTCCATATGCTCAAACATCTGGTCACGCAATTTCTTTAAGGCACCCTGACCCACATATACCATAATCAGGTTCTGAACATAGGTGGCTGCCACACCAACAGTGTAAAAAATAATTACTTTTCGAATGGCGTAGGACAGCGGTCCAAAATCCTTGGAACCGGTTTTTAGCATAGGCGTAATGTAATCATCAATCAAGGTCTGCATAAACAGAGTTCCCTGTACGTTAGCAAGCACACTTGTGATGATGCAGGCAGCCACTGCCAAAAACTGAAACTTATAATTTTCAAACAAAAATCGGAACACCCGCTTTAATGCAACGGAGTTCTTTTTAAAGTCATCTTTGGATAATTGTTTTCTCGGTGCTCTTGGCATTATGCTTCCTCCTTTCCGTCTACGGAATCAAAATCTCCACTTCCCGCTCCTGTTTGAGCTTCGTAGACATCTTTGTAAATTTCATTGGAAGAAAGAAGTTCTTCATGGGTGCCGAATCCGTTTACTTTTCCGTCATCCATAACAATAATGCGATCTGCATCCATCACGGAAGAAATTCGCTGCGCAATAATCAGCTTTGTGGTGCCCGGAATCTCTTCACGGAAGGCACGACGAATCTTTGCATCCGTAGCCGTATCCACTGCGGATGTGGAATCATCCAAAATCAAAATCTTCGGCTTCTTTAAAAGGGCCCTTGCGATACAAAGTCTCTGACGCTGACCGCCGGATACGTTGGTTCCGCCCTGCTCGATATAGGTATCATACCCCTCCGGGAATCGGTCAATAAATTCATCGGCACAAGCCAACCGGCAGGCACGACGGCATTCCTCGTCGGTGGCATTTTTATCACCCCAGCGAAGGTTTTCATATATGGTACCGGAGAACAGCACATTCTTTTGCAGCACCACGGATACTTCATCACGAAGTCGCTCCAAATCGTATTCTCTGACGTCCACGCCGCCTACTTTTACGCTTCCTTCATTTACGTCATACAAACGTGAAATCAGGTTTACGAGAGACGTTTTCGCGGAACCTGTACCACCGATGATGCCGATGGTCTCTCCGGACTTGATGTCTAAGTTAATATCCGAAAGCACAAAATCCTGCGCACTCTTGTGATAGCCAAAGTTTACATGGTCAAAGGTAATGGAGCCGTCTTTTACTTCCATGACAGGATTTTGCGGGTTCTTAATGTCCGGCTCCTCGTTTAATACTTCCACAATACGATCGGCGGAAGCCACAGACATGGTAATCATAACAAACATCACTGCCAAAAACATAAAGCTCATAAGGATGTTCATGCAGTATGCCAAAAGGCTCATAAGCTCACCGGTGGTCAACTCGCCAAACACGATTTCCCTGGCACCGAACCAGGAAATGGAGAGAATACAGGCGTATACCGTACCCATCATAAGAGGCATAGCCACCACCATAATCTTTTCCGCTTTTACAAACATATGATAAATGTTTTCGGAAGCCTGATGGAATTTCTCCGTCTCGTATTTTTCACGCACATAGGCTTTTACCACACGAATGGCAGATACATTTTCCTGCACGGACTCGTTCATGGCATCGTATTTTTTGAAGACTTCGTTAAATACTTTTCTGGTCTTCGGCAACATAATCATCATCATGGTGATCATAAAAATAAGGGCAATCACATACACGGATGACAACTTCGGACTGATGGAAAAAGCCATGATAAGCGCCACGATAACAGATGCCGGTGCACGGGTTCCCATACGTAGAATCATTAAAAATGCATTCTGCAAATTGGTCACGTCCGTGGTCAGTCTGGTAATCAAACTGTTGGAAGAAAACCGGTCGATATTTTTAAAGGAGAAAGTCTGGATTTTTTCAAACTGGGCCTGTCGCAGATTCTTTGCAAATCCGGCCGCTGCCACGGAACCGCTCCAACCTCCCATGATTCCGGCAAACAATCCCACCAACGCAATGAGTACCATATAGATTCCCATTTGATAAATATGGTTCATGTCGCCACCGTTTACACCCTTATCGATAATGGAAGCCATCATCAAAGGAATTACCATTTCCATGGCTACTTCCAAAAGCATAAACACCGGGGTCAGAATCGCCGCCGTTTTATATTCTTTTACATAAGAAAGAAGTTTCTTAACCATTTTATTTACGTCCTTTCTTTACTGTGTCTTTATCTATATAACAGATTATATGCTTTATAGTAAGAACTATTTTATTAAATATTTATTAATTTTACCACAGGATAAAATTATTGTTGCGAAATTCACACGCGCCTAGTATAATACACACGTGTGAAAAATATATTTTGGAGGCGAACCATGAAACACGAAAGTTCAGACTTACGCGTACGACGCACCTTAAAATGTATCCGGGATGCTTTTTACGAATTAATTATGGAAAAGGATTTTTCCCAGATTTCCATTACCGAACTTACCGAACGTGCAGACATCAATCGAAAGACCTTTTATTTGCATTATACATCTTTAGAAGATTTGGTAGAAGAAATCGAGCAGGAGTTTGTTGACGAGCTTTTAAGTTCTTTGGCAGCAAACGCAAATGTGTTAGACGTAGCAGGATGTATTTCCGTATTCTATCACTTTATGGACGAAGGAAGTCCGATTCAGAGAAAGCTTCTCTGTGATCCGGAGTATACCTTCTTTTACAACAAGGTGACTCAGGATATTTTGGATTCCGACTTCTTCCAGAAGTTTTATGTCATCTGCGAACATCCATCCATCGTTCGTGCCTTTTGTGTAGGCATTACTTCCATGTTTAGAACCTGGTATATGGAAGGAAAACAGATGCCGCTTGACGACTTAATCGACTATGCAGGAAAACTTATGGTCAAAGGTTACGACGGAATCGAACGCAAAAAATAATTATTTTTGAAACAAAAAAGACGCCGATGCTTACAAAAAGCACCGGCGTTTTCTTTATGCATTTTCCATATTTGCGGTTTTAAAGTGAAGCTCTCGTAAGCCTTCCACTTCGTCGCAGACTTCTTTTAAATTACAGCTGTGACAGTCCATCTTTACATCTTTAAACACATGATCGATGGTTTCTGTAATACTGTTTGCATGCCGCACATCTTTTTCAATAGCCTT
>JAEEGL014291705.1_pt1 | contig 25043 bp, 20 predicted proteins | sample 9134231 | NCBI WGS metagenome assembly JAEEGL01 (sample SAMN16246548, study PRJNA631951) | gut metagenome | biome: gut microbiome; feature: rumen; material: fiber-attached | host: Bos | place: Iran: Karaj | collected 2018-10 | reverse complement strand
GTAACTTTGTCCTCGGAAAACATTAGCGATATTATTTAGTTTAACTTCTTTTTTGACACTTTAAAGTTACTAAATATATCGCTAATTTCCTAATTTTCAGATAATTATTTTTGAATTATTTTTCGTCGAACTCACGTTAAAGTAGGTGATTTTGAATGTCGGCTTGAAAAACTTTGTACCGAAAATTCTGTTTTTAAAATAGACCGTAATACGGTAGATGCAGAAGAGTTGAGAACCATAAAAAATGAATTGTCTAAAACAATACCTAAAAAATATTTAAACGACTTTGGATTTTTTTTCGATTTGGTTGTACCATATACAGGTAAAATCGTTAATTATAACTTTAATTCATTGAATTTTAATTTGGATGAATTGTACAATCAGTTGGATTGTTATAGCAAAAGTAATAAAGATATTGAATTGATATTTAATATTTTGAAGAATTATTTTGCATTTTAGATTTATGTAATATACTTTCCGCACCTTTTTAATAAAAAAATTGTGTGATTACTATTACATTTTTTGCAGTTTCGAGCCGCAAACATTGCGGCTCTACTGAATAGGCACGTATGAGGCACGGTGATTTCATTTACCCCCGCACATTAACGGCTGCGCCGCCAATGTACGGGGTTATAGATATATCGTCTTCCAGACGATTATTATACATAAAAGCCGTAAAAAAACAACTCTAACTCTTTGGTTTTGAACTACAAAGATTCGCATCTTTGCAGAAATCCACAAATCTTTTTTGCCCAAAACAGCAGAAATCCACAAATCTTTTTTGTTCAAAACAGCAGAAATCCACAAATCTTTTTTGCTCAAAACAGCAGAAATCCACAAATCTTTTTTATTCAAAACAGCAGAAATCCACAAATCTTTTTTGCTCAAAACAGCAGAAATCCACAAATCTTTGTTATTCAAAACAGCAGAAATCCACAAATCTTTTTTGCTCAAAACAGCAGAAATCCACAAATCTTTGTTTTTTTTATTGTTTATAAACAACAAAATTGCATTTTTTGTTATTTTATTGTCTATAAACAACAAATCTGCATATTTTGCATTTTTATTGTCCATAGACAACAAATTCAAAATCATCTCACCCTTTTACCGGGACGGCTCTTGTATTTTTGATGACACCGATTACAAAAACGCTGTGAAGGTAGCCGATGCAGTCGATATTTCCCAATTTTTCAAGAATGAATTTTTGATAAACGGTCATGAACAAGGTTTTGTTTGTTCAGACGGTCGTAAAGTTCTGTCTTGGGAACGTTCATCTTGCGGGCGGCTTTGTCAATCGCCATTATTGCAAGATGTATTTTGTCGTATTCAGGGTTATTGTCCATAGTCTTTTCTTTATTGTGCAAAAATAATAAAAAATTTTTTTTCGGACGTAAAATTTTTTTGCTTATTTTTGGCTCATAAAAAATTTACACTAAACTTGCTAAAAAAAATCATTACTTTTTTAAACATAAATAACATGTACAGACACTTTTTAAAATTTTTTTCCGTGCTTTCAACAGCCACTCTGTTAAGTACATCGGTTTCGGGTCAAGAGCCGCAAAAGCAAATAGAACTTTTTAACGGGAATATTCCGGGCGCAATCGGCAACCCTAAACCCGACAAACCGAACCCTTCACAAAATCAGTTTTGGATTACAACCGTTTCAACGCCGTCTTTGGCATATTATCCTGCCGCTAATGACAACGGTAACGGTACGGCAATCGTTGTTTGTCCGGGCGGCGGCTACGCAGGTTTGACTTACATGTACGAAGGCATTGAAACCGCTAAATGGCTCAGCAGCAAAGGTATATCGGCTTTCGTGCTGAAATATCGTCTTCCAAACGACAAAACGATGAAAGACCGTAAAAACGGACCGTTGCAAGATGTTCAACAGGCTATCCGCTATGTTAGAGCCTATGCAAAAGAGTACGGAATTAACCCGTCTCAAATCGGTGTTATAGGTTTTTCGGCGGGCGGACACTTGGCTTCGGTAGTCTCCACGCATTATAATGATGAGGTTTACAAATCGGAATACAATGTAAGCGCACGTCCCGATTTTTCGATTTTGATTTATCCTGTCATAACAATGGATACAACGTATACTCACGGCGGCTCGCGTGAAGCGTTAATCGGCAAGAATGCTGACAAAGCCTTAACGGACAAGTTTTCAAGCGAAAAACAAGTTACAAAAGATACTCCGCCTGCGTTTTTGGTTCATGCCTTGGACGACAAACTTGTTCCGTATGCCAATAGTATAATGTATGCAGACGCTTTGCGCAAAAACGGTGTTCAATGCGAACTTCACCTTTACGCTGCCGGCGACCACGGACTTAGAGTAAATTCTCCTACCGATACTCAGGCTTTTTGGCGAGAGGCTTGCGAAAAATGGCTCAGAATGAACAAATGGTTGAAGTAAAAATAATTTTACGGCATAATCATTGTTAGAGACATTTTATAAAGAAAAAAGAAAATGAGATTTTTTATAAAAATAGTCTTAATATCGCTTTTGTTGCCGTTAAATGCTTTCTGTCAATATACGATGGAATGGGCGCATACTTTCGGTGGTAACGGTTGGGACGAGGCTAACACTTGCATTGAAACACGCGACGGCGAATATATGCTCGGCGGTTTTGCGAAACTTCAAGAACACCTTCTTTGGATGGTAAAAGTTCGTCCTAACGGCGGCGGACATTGGGGCAAAACCTTTACGGAATATTTTGTCTCGGCGGCTAAATCCATTGCGGAAACCTCTGACAGCAATCTTGTTATAACAGGTTATGCCATAAGAAAACGTGAGTTTCAGAGCAATCTTCTTTTGATGAAGGTTGACACTTTGGGCAACGTTCTTTGGCAGAAGGTTTTCGGCGGCGACGGCGACGAGCAGGGAGCAAAAGTTATTGAGTCTTCTGACGGTGGTTATGCTGTTGCGGGTTATTCCACTTCAAACAATGATGCGGAGCCAAATTGGTATGTTTTGAAAACCGACAAAGATGGTAATAAGTTGTGGGACAAGCAGTTTGGCGGTTCGTCCGACGACCGTGCACTCTCTATTGCAGAGACTTACGACGGAGGTTTTGTTGTAACGGGTTATACAGGTAGCGGCGACGGCGGCAGAAAAGTGATGACAATCATCAAACTTGATGCCGACGGAAACGATATTTGGGCACAAAACTACGACCTCAACGATTGGAGTTCAGGCGCGGACATTATCGCCACAAAAGACAGCATGATAATCGCAACTGGTTTTACAAAAGCCTATACTATAACTGATTACGATTTTATGACAATAAAAACCGACATGAACGGCGACACACTTTGGACACGGACTTTCGGCGACGAACATTGGCAGGAGGGAACTTCTGTCATCGAAACCTTTGACAATAATTTTGTCGTTTGCGGATATTCGATGTCAAACGTAAAAGACCAGTCAAGTTTTGTTGTCTTAAAATATGACAAATCAGGCAATCTTATTTGGCATTACATTTTTAAGCGCAAAAGTCAGGACTACGCAAAGTCTGTTGTCGAGACCCGCGACAACGGGCTTTTGATTGCCGGCACAACGTTTTCTTTCGGCAAGGGTTGGGATATGGCGGTTTTGAAAATGAAAAATTACGAGAAAAAGGAAATCGTTATGTCGTTTCCGAAAGATTCCGTTTCAACTACTTTGCGCAAGGATGCGGAACTTAGAATTTGTCTTAACGGTTTTGGAGTACCTAACAGCGTAACGGTTTTTGTTAACGATATTCCGCAGGTTGCAGCCTCGGAGTTTCGTCAGCCGACGGAAGAAGACAAGAAAAACGGCTGCGAACTTCCTCTTTCATATATTGTTAACCTGACAACGGGACTTAATGTTATACGTTTGGAGGTTATGGATTCAAGAAATTACAGTTTTGAAAAGCAGATTTCACTTTATAGTCTGCCAAGATACGATTTCTGATTTTTTTAGGACTTTTTTGTTGAAGATAAAAGGAAAATTTGTACTTTTGCCGAATAAAATTTTTTAATTATGGATATTTATTCTGACAAAAGTACATTGGAATTTGTAACCGTTGCTACGGAATTTTGCGCTTTCGTTGAAAAGGCAAAGAAATTTTCCAAAAAAGATTTTGTGACAAAACTTCACAAAATGCTCGCGCTTATCTACTTAAAAACCACACTTTTAATACCTTTTGATGAGGCAGTTTCCGAGGGCGAAGTAGAGGCCTACCTTTCTGAATACGAATACGAATACATAAAACGGAATGTAAGTTTTGTTTTGGGTTCAAGTGATTCTTTTATAAGCATTTACAACGTAGAGTCGGCAGACGGCGAAACCGAACAGGCAGAACTCTCAGACTGTGTTGCCGATGTTTATCACAATCTAAAAAACTTTGTCGAAAATTATCGCTCTTTGTCTGAGGAAAGTGCAAAGGCTTCGCGGGCAGAACTTTTGAGCGATTTCAAAGAATATTGGGGCGTAAAACTTCTTTCGCTACTCTCGGTGCTTCATAATTTGGTGTATTTTACGGATTTGGACGAGGAAGATTTTTCTGAGGAAATGCCTGAGGCAGCAAAGAATTTTTACAGCGATTTTATAGACAATTATCACAAAAAAATTTGAAAATATGAAAAGAAAAATTTTATTTTTAGCGTTTTTGGGGCTGTTTTGCAGCGTTAGTGCAAAAAATTATGACCCCGAATTGCCGTTTGTTGTTACGAATACGGCAGATGTTTTGAAAGGTGATTATGACAAATACGGCGAAAAACTCGGTACAAAATTCAAAGGCACTGAGGATTTGAAACTCTTGAAAGAAATTGTTTCGTGGCTCGGCACACCTTATAAGTATGCCTCTTCAAACAAGGGCAAAGGCACTGATTGTTCGGGTTTTGTGTCCGGCGTTTACAACAATGTTTACAACATAAAACTTCAACGCTCGTCTTCATCGATGGTGGTCAACGTCAACAAAGTAAAAAGAAACGAACTCGAATGTGGCGACCTTTTGTTTTTTGCTAACGACAAGGGCAGCATTTACCACGTTGCGATTTATTTGGCTAACGATGTTTTTGCTCATTCAGCAACTTCAAAAAACATCGGCGTTAAAACCGACAATCTTAATTCCACTTATTATAAAAAAGCGTTTTATTCGGCAGGACGTGTAAAACAACTTGACAAGCGCGGCTCTGTTTCAGAAGACGAAAAATCCACATCAAACTCTGTTGTCAGCGGAATTGATAAAGACAAAAAAGACAAAAAAAGCGAAAATATTGACGATTTGTATTCTCAGTATTCAAGGGATTTTGGCGTGAAATTCTCAGGGAAAGAGGATCTTACGATTTTGAAAGAAATACATTCTTGGCTTGGTACGCCTTATCAGTCCGGACAGTCAAAAAAAGGGGTAGGAGCGGACGCGGCCGGCTTTGTTAGCGGCGTTTTTGAAAATGCTTGCAATGTGCTTTTGAGCCGTACACCCGACAAAATGAAGAAAAACCTTTCAAAGACATCAAAAAATCAACTCAAATTCGGCGACGTGGTTTTTTATAAGAAAGGTGAGAGTTATCCTATAATTGGTATTTATTTGGCAGACGGAAAAATCGTTTATACGTCCGTCAGCAAGGGCGTTATTACTGTTGATATGAAAGCGGTAACCTTCTCTGTTAACTTTATGGGCTCTGTACCGGCATTAAATTACTAATTTTTTGCTTTTATAACGTTTTGAAATTCAACGTTTATAAAAAAAAATGAAAAAAATATACAAAAAAATTTTGCAGAACTAAAAATTGTACTTACCTTTGCACCGCAATCGACAGAAAAACGGTTGTTAAAAACAAAGTTAAGACGGTTGCAAAATTAGGTTCGGTAGTTCAGTTGGTTAGAATATCTGCCTGTCACGCAGGGGGTCGCGAGTTCGAGTCTCGTCCGGACCGCCAACAGTAATGATCTTTTTCTTGATTTTGGTTCGGTAGTTCAGTTGGTTAGAATATCTGCCTGTCACGCAGGGGGTCGCGAGTTCGAGTCTCGTCCGGACCGCTAATCATTACTTATTAAAAAACGATTTTTTCTTATATCAAACTAAGAAAAAATCGTTTTTTTTTTATTTGTGTACTGAATTTATAATTTTCAAAAAACATAACATAATGAAAAAATTTACTTTCTTTTTGGCATTGATTTGCCTTATGCTCTTAAATGTTGCTGCAAAGGCGGACGAAGCATACGTTGTTATAGAAAACGGCGTTGCAACATTCAAGTTTGGTACTAAACCGTCCGGCGCGTTGTCGCCTAAATCGAATACTACTGATGAAAAGTGGGCTGCGGTTCAAAGTTCAATTACCACGGTGGTGTTTGACGACTCGTTTAAAGAGTGTATACCGACCGCTTGCAACCATTGGTTTTATGATTTTGAAAATCTGACCACAATAAAAAACATGAAGGAGAATCTCAGAACTTCTGCCGTTACTACTATGCATGGTATGTTTTTTAATTGCAAAAACCTTAAAAGTATTGACTTAAGCAGTTTTGTAACTAATAATGTTACGATGATGTCTTATATGTTTTCTGGCTGCTCTTCACTTAAAACTCTTGATTTAAGTAAATTCAATACAGCAAAAGTTCAGTGGATGACTTGTATGTTTGAAAATTGTTCCTCTCTTGAAAGTATTACTTTCAGCAACACTTTTACTACTAATACTGTTGACAGGATGAATAATATGTTTGATGGCTGTTATGCACTTAAAACTCTTGATTTAAGCAGTTTCAATACAGAGAAAACATCTATAATGAAATCGATGTTCTATAATTGCAGGAATCTTGAAGTAGTATATGTAAACACTTGGTCTAATGCTGCTGTTACCAATCCGAAAAACTCAACTAAGATGTTTGAAGGTTGCAACAAGTTGTACGGTGGCAAAGGTTCTAATCCCAAATCTTTGGGAATATACGACTACACGTACGCTAAAATTGACGGCGGCACCTCTGATCCCGGTTACTTTACAAAAGTAGGCACAACACCGTATTCACCCAATGATCCATACGTAGTTATAAAAGACGGCGTTGCAACGTTCAAATATGATTCTAACCCGCCATCTGATGCGTTACCTATTCAATCAGTTAGTAATATTCAAACGTGGGGACCGTATAAAAGTTCAATTACCACGGTGGTGTTTGACAACTCGTTTAAAAATTACACACCGACAGACTGCTCATATTGGTTTTATAACTTTCCTAAACTTACCTCAATAAAAAATATGAAGGAGAATCTCAATACTTCTTCTGTAACAGATATGACTTATATGTTCTATAATTGCAATAGTCTTGAAAGTATTGATTTGAGCGGTTTTGTTACTACGAATGTTACTTCTATGGCAGGTATGTTTGAAGAGTGTTCTTCTCTTAAAAGTCTTGATTTAAGCAAGTTTAATACCAGCAAGGTTCAATATATGTCAAATATGTTCTATAAATGCAGAAATCTTGCATTTATCTACGTAAACACTTGGTCTAATGAGGCTACTAATGCTAACAAATCATTGAATATGTTTGAAAATTGCAACAAATTGTACGGAAGCAAAGGCTCTAATCCTACAACCTTGAAAATATATAACTACACATGTGCTTATATTGACGAAGGAGCCTCTGCACCCGGTTACTTTACAAAAGTTGGTACAACGCCATATTCTCCGAATAATGCATACGTAGTTGTAAACAATGGCGTTGCAACATTTAAGTATGATTTAAACGAACCCTCTGATGCACTTCCTATTAGAACCGGTGTTACTGACAGTAGATGGTCTTCAAGTATATGCTCTTCTATTACAAAAGTTGTATTCGATGATTCTTTCAAAAATTACTCACCTTCTCAGTGTACTGGATGGTTTTCGGGATTTAGTAATCTTACCGAAATTGTCGGAATAAACGAGAATCTTAATTGCTCTAAGATTTCAAGTTATTATTATATGTTTCAAGGGTGTAGTAGTCTACAAACACTTGATATTTCGGGGTTGAATACTTCTTATGCTGCGGATATGGTTCGTATGTTTGCGGGGTGTGGAAATCTTCAAGCCGTTTATGTTGGGTCCGGATGGAATACAAATAAGGTAACCTCGTCGGCGGCTATGTTTGAAGGTTGCGACAAACTTTACGGAACAAAAGGTACTTCTGTTAAAAATTTGCAAGTTTACGACAAAACTTACGCAAAGATAGATGACGGAACAAACAAAGGATATTTTTCCAAAGTCGGCGACCCTATGTTTTATCCAAACAGGGCGTACATGGTGATAAAAAACGGTGTAGCAACTTATTACTACAATAATTCGCAAGTTGAAGGTGCATATTTCCTTGATGAATTTGATCAATCCTCCACCGATGACTATAAGGTGGCTCAAACCATCACCAAAGTAGTTTTTGACGAATCATTCAAAAACTACAAGCCTATAAGTTTACATAGTTTTTTTGACTCGTTTAGAGCACTTGCCGAAATTTCTGGCTTAGAAAATCTCAATACAGAAAATGTTACTAAGATGGATTATATGTTTAATGCTTGTGAAAAACTTGCAAGTCTTGACCTCAGCGGTTTTAATACGTCAAAAGTAACAACCATGGCATGTATGTTTGACGGTTGCACAAGTCTTAAAAGTCTTGATTTGAGCAGTTTCAACACACAAAAAGTTACGGATATGCATCGTATGTTTTATAATTGCGATAATCTTGTTACTGTATTTGTTAAAGACAAAGACTGGACTACAAAGTTTGTTACAAAATCAGATGATATGTTTTTCTCGTGTGAAAAATTATGCGGCGGACAAGGCACTTATGCAAAACAAAATGGATATACTACGTATGCAAGAATAGATTTTGGAAAAAGTGAGCCGGGATATTTTACAAGAAGCGGCGACCCCGTATACGACCCTCATCATCCATACGTAGTAATTAATTCTGATGTAGCAACATTTATTTTCGATGACAAATTCCCCACTGATGCTTTGCCGCTTAGAATGTCTGCTGTGGATATAGAGTGGACAAGTGATATTCTTAGAAAAGTTACCAAAGTTGTTTTTGATAAGTCGTTTAAGAATTATAAACCGCAAACTTGCTCTCATTGGTTTGATGGTTTGGTAAATCTTGAAGAAATTTCCGGACTGAAAGAATATCTTAATACTTCTGAGGTTACGGATTTTAGCAGTATGTTTTATTTTTGCGAAAATCTTAAAGAGTTGGATTTAAGTGCGTTTAATACGGCAAATGCTACCGATATGTCAGGTATGTTTTCTTGTTGTGAAAGATTAAAAAGTCTTGATTTGAGTAGTTTTGACACCAAGAAAGTAACGTCTATGGCATCAATGTTTTCATCTTGTACAAGCCTTAAAACCATTTTTGTTTCTGACAAATGGAATACCTCTTCTGTTAAGAACTACGAAAGTATTTTTAATCTTGACAAAAAACTTTACGGCGGCAAAGGTACTCATTGCACTAAGTCCGACATAAAATATGCTCGTATTGATGGGGGAAAAGACAATCCCGGCTATTTAACCAAATCAGGTGATGCGGCTTTTGAAGCACCGCTTACATACGCATTGTTTGACAGTAAAACCGGCGTTTTGACTTTGGGATATAATAAGACGCTTCCAAACGGTGCAAAAGAAATCAATGCTGAAAAAACAACGGCAGAGGTTTGGATTGCAAGTGAAGTTACTGAGGCTAAAAATGTTAAAAAGATAATTATTGACAAGTCGTTTGCTGATTTTGAGCCTACAACTTGTTATTATTGGTTTTATAATTGCGCAAATGTAGAAGAAATTTCAGGATTGGAAAACATCAACACTGAAAATGTAACCGATATGAGATATATGTTTTATTCTAATAAGGTTACAATACTTGATTTGCGTAGTTTCAATACTGCAAATGTTAGGGATATGTACGAAATGTTTATGGGTTGTAGCGACCTCAAAACAATTTTGGTTTCTGACAAATGGACAACTGAAAAAGTAGAAGTTTCAGGTGCGATGTTTCGTTTTTGCAGCAAACTTGAAGGCATGAACGGTACAAAATATAGTGATGATACTGATGCAACTATCGGACTTTCATACGCTAAAATTGACGGCGGAAAAGATAATCCGGGCTATTTTTCTTCGTTGAAAGCGGTTTCTTTGGAGATAACAACTGCTCCTAAAACCGAATACAAGGACGGTGAAGATTTTTCAGCAGAAAACGGTGTTTTAACTATTAAATACAATAATAATTTAGCGGAAGCCATCGACCTTTCAAAAGCCGAAATCACAGGTTTTGACAAAACAAAATTTGGCGAACAGACTTTGAAAGTAACTTATAACGGACTTTCAACCGAATTGAAAGTTACGGTAAAAGAAAACGTCCCGACTCCTGTTTCTGAAATTATTCCTAATAATGACGTAAAAATTTGGTCGTATGATGGCGTTATTTATATCGAGTCAGATCATTCCGGCATTGCATACAAGATTGTTGACCTTAGCGGTAGAGTGTTAAAAACTTCAACCACAAAGTCAAGCAAAGAAGAAATTAGAATTAATTCAAACGGTATTGTAATTGTGCTTTTAAAAGGAAAAAGTTACAAGGTAATGGCGAAATAAAGAGTTTTTCTAAAACAATTAACGAGGTTGTCTAAAAAATATGGACAACCTCGTTTTTTTTATTATTCCCCCGAAAAAGTGTAAATTTTTTTCATTATTCCCCCGAAAAAGTGTAATTTTTTTTCATTATTCCCACGAAAAAGTGTAAATTTGTAACATAAAACTAAATTATACAATAATGAAAAGGTTGATTTATAACGATTTAGTTAAATGGAAAGAGGTTTCTGATAGAAAGCCGCTTATTTTGTTGGGTGCAAGGCAGGTCGGAAAGACGTATATTCTCAAAGAATTCGGTAAAAACGAGTTCAAAAATATGATATATGTCAACTGTCATCAAAACGAATTTACCAATAATTTGTTTCACAATCTGATGACGAACAGAATTGTTACTGAAATTGAACGCTTTTATGATGTCCGCATTGTAAAAGGTGAAACGTTGCTGATATTTGATGAAATTCAGGAAGCCTTCAACGGAATTGCCTCTTTGAAATATTTTTGTGAGGATATGCCGGAACTTCACGTGGTTGCGGCAGGTTCTCTATTAGGTATATCGCTCCGCAGGGAAGAATCGTATCCTGTTGGAAAAGTGGAAACTTTGAGAATGTATCCGATGAGTTTTTCAGAATTTCTTGCGGCAAAAGGTAAAAACGGACTTTTGGAAGTTCTTGACAACTTGGAATGGGAGTCTATGAAATTCATGCATGAAACTTTTACAGAACTTTTGAGGCAGTATTATTTTACGGGCGGAATGCCAGAAGCCGTCAAAACATATATCAAAACAGGCGACACGTCAGCCGTAAGAAAAATTCAGACGGAAATTCTTGATGCTTACGAACGGGATTTTGCCAAACATACAAAAACTCAGTCAGAAAACATCCGCCGTCTTTGGAACAACATTCCGGCTCAATTGGCGAGAGAAAACAAAAAGTTTGTTTTTGGAGCGGTAAGCAAAGGCGCACGGGCGTCAACATACGAAGAATCAATACAATGGCTTGTTGACGCAGGTCTCGTTTACAGGGTTGAACGTGTGCGCGACCCGTCAATGCCGTTGAAATTTTACGCCGATTCTTCCGCGTTCAAACTTTTTGTATTGGACTGTGGTTTGTTGGCGTGTATGACGGAAGCAAGCCCTAATGCTATGCTCTTGGGTAGCAATGCGTTTATAGAGTTTAAAGGCTCGTTTACCGAAAATTTTGTGCTGCAACAGTTGAAATCAGCCGGTTACGGTTCTGTTTTTTATTATGCGAAGGAAAAATCCACTATGGAAATTGATTTTCTTTTCCAAACACCTGAAAGAATTGTTCCCGTGGAGGTAAAAGCGGAAGAAAACGTTAAAAGCAAGTCTCTTTCAACGTTTGTCAACTATGAATTTAAAGAGCGCTGTTTTAAGGCTTTGAGAATTTCCATGCGTCCCTACATTGATCAAGAATGGATGGAAAATATTCCGCTTTATGCGGCTGAAAGTTATGTGAAAAAATTAATTCAATAAACAACTAAACTTTCGCAAGTTGTGAGAAAATTAATCCCGCAATAATAAAAATGCGGGATTAATTTTTTTTTATTTTCCTCTTGAAATCAAAACTAATTCTTCATTTTTGTTGAGGTCTACTTCTACGTGTCCGCCTTTTTTGAGTTTTCCGAAAAGAATTTCTTTCATCAAAAGAGGATTCAACATCGAATTTAAAACCCTGTCAATTTCTCTTGCACCGTATTTTGACGAAAAACCTTTCTTCAAAAGTTCTTTCTTTGCCAAATCGCTGAGAGTCAAAGTGATATTCTTGGCTTGAAGTCTCTCGAAAAGTTCGTTCAACTTTTTATTTAGAATCTTTTTAGCCATTTCTTCGTTCATATCGTTGAAAACCACTATCGACGAAAGACGGTTGATAAATTCGGGTTTAAACGTCTTTTTTGCTGCCGAAAGCATAGCATCGCCGATTTTGCCTCCCGTAAAACCTACTGTCTGTTGTGAGGCGTATTCCGCACCGACGTTACTTGTCATAATGATTATAACATGCTTAAAATCAGACTTTTGTCCTTTATTGTCAGTAAGGCTGGCATAGTCCATAATTTGAAGCATTATATTATAAATGTCCGAATGTGCTTTTTCTATTTCGTCAAAAAGGAGAACGCAGTTTGGTGTTTTGCGAATTGCGTCTGTCAATAGACCGCCGTCTTCATAGCCGACATAACCCGCCGGCGAACCGATAAGTTTTGCAACCGTGTGTTTTTCTGTGTATTCGCTCATGTCAAAACGGACTAAATCCATATTCAACTCTTTTGCCAAAACTTTTGCGATTTCTGTTTTGCCGACACCTGTCTGACCAATAAAAAGAAACGAGGCAATAGGCTTTTGCGAATCCGATAAGCCCGCTTTTGACATCAAAACTGCTTCCACTATTTGATTTACAGCCGTATCCTGACCGTAGATGAGGCTTTTGATGTTTTTAGAAAGGTTTTCCAACATTTTAACCTCGCTTTTGTTGTCGCTGTCGGGAATGTTTGTAAGTTTTTTCACCTTTGTCAGCATTTGAGAAATAAGTTCGCAATCCACTGACTGAATTTTTTTCGGATTGGAATTTTCGTCCAAAACGGGGTGAATTTCTCTGTACGAACCCGCCTCGTCCAAAAGGTCAATCGCTTTTTCGGGCAGATTTCTGTCGCTGATGTATTTTACAGAAAGTTCAACGGCATGTTTTATCGTGTCTTTTTTGAACTTTACTCTGTGGAATTTTTCGTAAACGGGTTTTAACGTTTGAATAATTTTCACCGTTTCTTCTACCGTCGGCTCAGAAATTTCTATTATTTGAAACCGTCTGAGCAGTGCCTTATTTTTCTCAAAAGAACTTTTGAACTCTTTGAAAGTTGTTGCGCCGATAAAACGGATATTGTCTTTGTCCATGTATTTTAACATCATAGAGGCGGCATCGTTGCTGCCGTCAGTTCCCATTCCAACGAGGTTGTGAATATCGTTGATGTAAACTATTGACTGTGAGTCTTTTGAGGCGGCAATTTCGTCCATTATGCCTTTTATGCGCTTTTCAAAATCGCCTCTAAACTGCGAACCGGCAAGTATGTCAGAGAGTTCGAGTTGATAGATTTTAGCCGAGTTCAAATCCTTTGGAAGAGTTGCTGCCTTATCGGTGATTTTTTGCGTAAGACCGTGAACCATAGCCGTTTTGCCGACACCGGGTTCGCCGATGTAAAGCACGTTGTGGCGTTGTTTTTTTAGCAAAACTTGAATCGTTCTTTCCATTTCGTCTTCTCTGCCTACAAGCGGATTAAAGTTTTTGGTTTCTCCGTTCAAAAGTTTTGTATACGATTGCACCATCGGCATAAAATTGTTTTCCGTAAAGTCTAACGGAGATTGTTCTTCGTCATCATCATCGTCAAAATCAAAGTTAAAATCTGCTCCGAAAGGCGGTTTTATTTCTTTTTCGTTATCTTTTTTGCCGAGGGGTTTTACGCTTGAAATCACAACGTTGTCTTCGGTAAAATTATTGATTACCGCCGACATAAATTCGATGACGCTTTTTGAGGAATGTTTGTTTAACAGACGGTTTGCCTCGCAGTCGTGAGTATTGGCGATTCCGATTAAAACGTGCGGAACATCACATTCCTTTTTGCCAGTTTTTTCGGCGAGTTGGTCTGCAAAACTTATTGCGTGAAAAAGGTTTACCGAAACTTCGATTTCATATTCGATATTTTCGGGAACGGTTTCCATAGAATCAATATATTTTTCCAAGTCGTCGGCGAATTTTTCGGCATTAATGCCGCTTTCGTCCAAAGTTTTTTCAAACTGTTCTAAGCCCAAAACTCCGTAATACACAAAGAGTTCGGGCGTTATAAACTCGAATCTGCGGTTTTTTGCGGCTATTACGCAGTTTCTTTCTACTGTTTGTAAAAATGCTGACTGTCTTAACATCTTCTAAAATTAAAAATAGTTGAATAAAAAAACTATTCTTCCCGCCACGAAAGTTTCAGCGGAAAATTATTGCCGGCTGCTATCCGCATAGTTTTTAAGGCTTTGCTGACGGCAATATCGTATGTATATACCCCTACAACTGCGCTACCTTTGGTATGAACTTCCATCATAAGTTCTTGGGCCTGGTCAGGGGTTTTGAAAAATATGTTTTTAAGGACTTCAACCACAAAATCCATTGTCGTAACATCGTCGTTGTGCATTATAACGGCGTATTTTTTGGGTTCTTTAGTTTTTACCTTTGTCTTGTTTCTTACTTTTGTCTGCGCTTTTGCCATAGTTTTTTATTAAAAATATTTGTTGATGATTTCTTGAAAAAAATCCGGCGGCATCGACGGTTTTCCTGTTTTCTTGTTAACGAAACACAAAACTGTCTCACCGGAGTTCAAGAGTTCGCCGTTTTGGTTGAAACATTCGTATTCAAATGTCATTCTAACGGTCGGTTTTTGTTTTACATAAACTTTTACTGTGATTAAATCGTCGTAAAAAGCGGGTTTTTTGTAATTTATGTTCAGTGAAATAACGGGCATCATAAAGCCGTTTTTTTCGAGTTCGGCGTATGAGCAGCCGCATTCCCTAAAAACATCGCTTCTTGCCTGTTCGTAATATAAGGGATAATTTCCATAATAACAGTATCCCATTTTGTCGGTTTCACCGTATCTGACCCTTATTTGTGTCTGTCCGCAAAACATTTTTTATTCCTTTTTAAAAAGGCAAAGATAAGAAAAAAAATTATTTTTGCAAAAAAAATAATTTTAGTGCTTTTTTATGGTCGATTTTGTTTTGCCGGGAGAATAAAAAGTATGCAATTTTATTCTGTCAAGAGAATAAAAAAGGTGTGATTTTGTTCTCCCAATAGAATAATGCAAAACGGTTTGGAAATTGAGGTTTTGCCTTATTGGAAGTGGGCATTGGGTATCTGAGAGGTCTTTTTTTTCTGAAAGTAAATTTTTTCCGCGATTTTTTTGACAAAATTTTTTACCTTTGCCGTCTAAAAACATAAAGGAAAAACAGTGGCGAAAAAACTTTTTATAGCGGAAAAACCGTCGGTTGCCCAAGAGTTTGCAAAGGCTTTGAAGGAAACCCACGAAAGAAGAAACGGCTATCTTGAAGGCGAAAAAACGGTTGTAACGTGGTGCGTCGGTCATCTCGTAACTATGTCGTATCCAGAGATTTACGACCCGAACTTAAAACGTTGGAGAGAAGATACGTTGCCTTTTTTGCCGAAAGAGTTTCTTTACGAAATTATCCCTAACGTTAAGGCGCAGTTCGAGATTGTCTCCTCGCTCTTAAACCGGGAAGACGTGGACTGCATTTACGTCTGCACTGACTCTGGGCGCGAAGGGGAATACATTTACCGCCTTGTTGATATGATGGCGAAAGTGCCTGAAAATAAGGAAAGAAAGCGCGTTTGGATAGACTCTCAAACCGAAGAAGAAATACGGCGCGGAATTCGTGAGGCAAAACCGCTGAATGCTTACGACAACCTTTCAGCCTCCGCATATCTCCGCGCAAAAGAGGATTATCTGATGGGCATAAATTTTTCAAGGATTCTTACCATTAAATATGGCAATATGCTGAAATCTCACTTGAAACTCGATAAAAACGTCGCTGTTTCGGTCGGTAGGGTGATGACGTGCGTTCTTGGAATGGTAGTAAGAAGAGAAAGGGAAATCAGAAAGTTTAAGAAGACTGCGTTTTATAGAATTTTGGGGAATTTTGAGGCGGGAACTTGCAAAATTCAAGGCGAGTGGCGGGCCGTAGAAGGTTCTGATTATTTCAATTCGCCAAAACTCTACAAGGAAAACGGTTTCAACAAAAAAGAAGACGCAGAAGAACTCGTTTCTAAACTACAACAGTCTTTTTCTCAGGCTGTTATCGAAAGTATAGAAAAGAAAAAAGAGAAGAAAAATCCGCCGCTTTTGTTCAATTTGGCGGAACTTCAAAACGAGTGTTCAAAACTTTTTAAAATTTCGCCGGACGAGACTTTGCAAACCGTTCAGACGCTTTACGAAAACAAACTCGTAACTTATCCGCGTACCGATGCGAGGGTTCTCTCGTCGGCGGTGGCAAAAGAAATTACCAAAAACCTTCACGGTTTGGCTACAAGAAACGAATATTTGGATTTTTTGAAAGACATAAAAGAACACGGAATTTACGCCAAAATCGACAAAACTCGTTACACAGATGATAAGCAAATTACTGATCACTACGCAATTATACCTACGGGTCAGGGATTTCAAAATTTGGAAACAATGTCCGAAATTGCAAAAGGCGTTTATGATAGAATTGTTAAAAGGTTTCTTGCAGTGTTTTATCCGAGTGCTGAATATAGAAAAGTTTCGCTAAAACTTTTGGTGGGAAAAGAGGCGTTTTTCTCAAATTTTAAGGCACTTGAAAATCCGGGGTATTTAAAAGTTTACGCTTCGGATTCCAAACCGCAACAGACTGATAATAAGACAGATGAAGAAGAAATTTCGGAGGCAGGAATCGAAGTAGTTTCAAAACTAAAAAAAGGTTCTATGCTTGATATTTCCGGTTATGAAATAAAGGACGGCGAAACTACTCCGCCAAAACGTTATAATTCTGGTTCACTGATTCTTGCGATGGAAAATGCGGGACAGTTTATCGAAGACGAAGAACTTCGTGCTTTGGTAAAAGGTCGGGGGATAGGAACGTCAGCAACACGCGCCGAAATTCTTGCCAAACTCGTGAAAATCAATTATTTGAACCTTAATAAAAAAACGCAGGTCATAACTCCTGCAAGGCTTGGAGAATTGGTTTATGAGGTGGTAAAAGCCGCCGTTAAACCGCTGTTAAATCCCGAACTTACAGCAAGTTGGGAAAAAGGTTTGGGCATGGTTGCTGACGGTGTGATAGGGCAGGGGGAGTATTTGGAAAAACTTGAAAACTTTGTTGCCAAAAATACGAATCTCTGCAAAACGCTCGGAAATTATGCGGCTCTGGCGCATATTTTTTCGTTAGTTGATTATTGTTACAAATAGTAAGAAAGATATGAATGAAATGTTTTTGCAGTTACAACAGTTGGATTCCGTAGAGTTGAATTTCGGCAGTAACGGGGGACTTGTTTTGAGTATTGTTCAAGCGTTTGTGATGTTCGGCGTATCGCTTTCGATAAAACCGCTGCATTTCAAAACAGCGTTTTATCATCCGAAAAGTGTGATAACGGGTGTTTTGGCGCAGATATTGGTTTTGCCGCTTGTAACTTTTGCCGGTGTTTGGCTGTTTAAGGATTATCTTACTGTTACGGTGGCTCTTGGCGCGATACTTGTTGCCTGCTGTCCGGGAGGAAACATTTCTAATTTTATTTCGTCAGTCTCAAAGGGAAATATCGAACTTTCTGTTTCTCTGACGGCTATTTCAACTATTTCGGCAGTCTTGATAACACCGCTGAATTTTTCGTTTTGGGGCGGACTGTTTATTTCGTCGTCGGATTTGGTTAGAGAATTGTATATTCCTATAAGTGAAGTATTTAAAACCCTTTTTTTGATTATTGGGGTACCGCTTTTTTTGGGTGTTTTATGCTCGAAAAAACTACCGAAATTAACACAGAAAATAGCAAAGCCGGTGCAGAGAATTTCGCTCGGAATTTTTATGGGTATAGTAGTTTTGGCGTTTGTCGCCAACTATGAGTATTTTGTGGAATACATAAAATACATTCTCGTTATAGTTTTGATTCATAATGCGTTGGCGTTTTTGTCAGGAAATTTTTCAGCCCGTATTGCCCGTCTTAACGAGAAAGATAGAAGAACTCTTACAATTGAAACAGGGATACAAAATTCGGGTTTGGCTCTGATGTTGATTTTTAATCCCGAAATTTTTCCAAAGGAGACTGCTACCGGAGGAATGGCATTTATGGCGGCTTGGTGGGGAGTTTGGCACATAATTTCAGGGCTTTCGATAAGTGCTTATTGGAATTTGTCGAGAAAAATAAGGTATAACAATTTGTATAAAAACAGAAAAACAATATGAAATTTTCAAGCGTTGAAGACCAAAGTTGGATGTATTCGCTTGTTAAAGCGTTTCCGATTGCGGTTCATAATTATATTTTTTATAGGAAAATTTACACCACAGGACTTGAAAATATTCCTGAGGAGGGGGCGGTGATTTTTGCTCCGAATCATCAAAACGCTTTGATGGACGCTTTGATTTTAATCAGCGTAAAAAACTGGCAGCCAGTCTTTATGGCGAGGGCTGACATTTTTGCCGGACAGTTTTTGCGCAGGTTTTTGTTTTTTTGCAAGATACTTCCGATTTTTAGAATCCGAGACGGCAAAGAATCGCTGAAAGAAAATAATTTTGTTTTTCAAAAGGCGGTAGAAGTCTTAAAAAAGAAACGTTTTCTTGTTATTTATCCTGAGGCGAGTCATAAAGGAATCCACCGTTTGCGTCCCTTAAAAAAAGGTATTACGAGGATTGCGTTTATGGCAGAGGAGGCTACAAATTACACTCTTGGTGTCAAAATTATTCCTGTTGGAATCAATTATCAGGATTATTATGATTTTCGCACCGATGCGATGATTAATTTTGGTAAGCCTATCAACGTTGAGGATTATGCCGCGCTTTACAAAGAAAATCCGCAAAAGGCTAATCATCAGTTAGTTGAAGAAATAAAAAAAGAACTCAGCACGCTGATAATTGACATTCAGGATACCGAAAATTACGATATTTTTGAGACTGCCCGCGAAATTCTTGCACCTTATTTAATCAGAAAAAATGGCAAATTGATTAACAATTTTAAGAATCAAATTTTAGCGGGCAAGGAAGTTGTCGGGATTCTCGGTAAGATAAAAGAAAGCGACCATGAGGAGTTTGAAGAACTTGCCGCCTTGTTGAAACAATACCGTGAAGGTCTTAACAGCACCAATCTTACAGACAGAATTATCAGAAAAAAATATAAGATTTGGGGAATTTTGCTTAGAACGGTGATTTTGATTGCGACGTTTCCTATCAACGTTTTTGGTTTTGTTAACAATTTTGTACCGTATCATCTGCCGTTTTTGCTTACGATGCGGGTCAAGGACAGAAATTTTCACACCTCGGTAAGGTTTGTTTTGTATTTGATTTTGTTTCCCGTGTTTTACGGTGTGATTTTTTGGCAACTATGTAGGTATACGGATTCGTGGCTTTTTAGGATTTTGTATATGCTTTTAGTGCCGCTGACAGGGATTTTTTCGCACCGCTATTACGCATACGTCAAAAAAGTTGCTGCGATGTGGAAAATGTTTTTCAACAAGAAAAAAACTTTGTATGCAAGGCTCGGTGTTTTGAGGGACAAAATCGTGGAGATTTTTAAAAGAAAGATTTAGTTTTGGATTTTTTTTTTATATATTTGCAGTGAAAAATTTAATTACACATTTACACTAAAAAATATGCTGAAAAAAACATTTACCGCTTTGACATTTGCTGCGCTTTTGGCGGGCTGCTCAGGCGGCGTTAACAACAATCAGGCGGCTCAAAACGCTGATTTTGAGCGCATAAAAGCCGACCAAATCGGTTACCAGACCAACACCGCAAAAATTGCCGTTATTCCCGAAACAGGTTCGGAAGATTTTGAAATCGTGGATTTGGTCTCCCAAAAAACCGTTTACAGCGGCAAGGCTTCTGAAATAAAGGAGTGGGAATTTTCCAAAACCAAAGTCCGTCAGGCGGATTTTTCGGACTTCAACCAAGACGGCATTTACTTCCTAAAATGCAAAGGCGCAGGTGATTCTTATCCGTTTGCCATCGGAGAGGGTATTTATGACGACCTTGCGATCAAAGCCATGAAATCGTATTATTTTGCGCGTTGCAGTCAGGAGATAAAACCCGAATACGGCGGCAAATACGCCCGTCCCGCCGCTCACCCCGACGACAAAATCAAAGTTCACAAATCCGCCGCAGGTCCTAAACGCAAGGAAGGCGACATTATTTCTTCGCCGGGCGGCTGGTACGATGCAGGCGATTACAACAAATACATCGTCAACTCCTCGATTTCGGTCTGGGAAATTCTCAACACGATAGAACTTTACCCCGATTACTGTAAAAAACTCAATCTCAACATTCCCGAAAGCAAAAACGCCTTGCCCGACATTTTGGACGAAGTTTTGGTGAATTTGCGCTGGATGCTTACAATGCAGGACCCTGATGACGGCGGTGTCTATCACAAACTTACGGCACTCGGTTTCAACGGAATGATTATGCCCCACGAAGACACGGACGAGCGTTTTGTGATAAAAAAATCCACGACTGCGGCTCTTGATTTTGCGGCTGTCTGCGCCAAGGCTGCAAGGGTTATAACCAAATACGAAAGCGAACTCCCGAAACTTTCTGACACCTTGAAAAAAGCGGCTGTTTCGGCTTGGAAATGGGCACAGAAAAATCCCGAAATCCTTTACGACAAAAACCCCGAAGGTGTTTTGACAGGTCAGTACGACGACAGGGAAATCCGCGACGAGTTCACTTGGGCTGCTCTTGAAATGGTGCTTTTGACAGGCGACAAAAATTACTTAAAAAACATCTCCGAAAGCGATTTTGCTTTTAAAGTACCTTCTTGGGATTCAACGAGTTGCCTTGGAATAGCCTCCGTCCTGAACAATCCGAAAAACGCAGAAAAATTCGACGAAAGTTTTTATAATTTCTTCAAAGACGGCTTTATAAAACTTGCTGACGGGATTCTGAAAAATTATGAAAACTCGGCATACGCCACTCCGCTGACGTTTTTCCCGTGGGGCTCCAACTCTGTTGCGGCAAATCAGGGGCTTATCCTTGTAACCGCTTATAACACGACGGGCAACACAAAATACTTGGAAGCGGCTCAGGCGGATTTGCATTATATTTTGGGACGCAACCCTTTGGACTACTGTTTTGTAACGGGTTTTGGCGGCAAACCTGTCAAATACGTTCACGACCGCAGAACCGTTGCCGACGGCATTGACGCCCCCGTTGCCGGGTATCTTTGCGGCGGACCTTACGCACACGCGGGCGGCGACGTGCCGGATTCGCTTTACACTTCCACTGCACCCGCAATGCGCTATCTTGACAATCACAACAGTTACACAACCAACGAGATAGCAATTAATTGGAACTCGGCACTCGTATTCTTGGTTTATGCACTTCATTGATGTTCATACGCATTTTATAAATCCTTCCAACGCCTTTGTGATTGATATTTCTGATAATTATGCAAAGGCGTCGGAAGTAGATTTTTTTTCTGTTGGCATTCACCCTAAAACTTTTAAAACATTTGAAGAGTTAGCGGATAGTTTTTTGGCGCTCAGTTCGTTAGCCGAGAGAAAAAACTGCGTTGCAATCGGTGAGTGCGGTTTTGACAAGTTTTCGCCGCTGAATTTGGCGGAACAAGAAAAAATCTTTTCGGCGCAAATCGCTCTTGCCCAGCGTTTTAATAAGCCTCTTATAATCCATTGCGTAAGGCTTTACAACGAGGTGATAAGGTGTTTGAAAAAAGCGCATTTTAACCATGAAGTAGTGTTTCACGGCTATAATGCAGACTCTCAGACGACAAAAAATCTGTTAAAATATCCTATCATAAATTTCTCTTTTTCAGAAAAAACGCTGACTGGTTTTAAATCTCTGCCGGTAATTCCGTTAGAGAGGATTTTTACGGAAAGCGATACCGACGAAAAAACTGATTTTGCAAAACTGATAAATAAAATTGCAGATGTAAAAAATGCCGGTTTTGAGGAAATCAAAGCCGGCATTGAAAATAATTTTAAGCGGTTATTTTGCTAAATGCAGATGATACTTTTCCGCAAATGAAGCTTGTACCGCTTGAAGTTTTTTGTCAGCCTCTTTCAACTTTTTATCAACTTCTTTGTATTTGTTTTCCCATTGAACGTGCAATTCGGTCGAAAATTCGTTTTCAGGCACTTTGTAAAGTCTTACAAGTTCTTCGGCTTCGTTTTGAGCCACCGATTTGTAAATTTCCAAGTACTCCAAAACTGCATCTTTTAATGCCTCACCTTCTATGACGGGGACTACGGCTCTGACATTGTCAATTGATTCAAGTGCTTGATTTTCAAAGTCTATGAGCGCGGAATCCATTTTCCTCGGAACGTAACTATCGTAGGTCTCCAACAAACCGTCGTATGCCATAACGACTTTTTTCTGCTCCGACATAATCCTATCGTTAAAAGCTGCCGCCTCTTTCGGCGAAGGCTTGCACGAGATAAGCAGAGTCAACAATAATGCTGGAATATATATCAAACGTTTCATTTTTTTAACTCGTTTTGAATTTCATTATATGCGTTTTCCACGTTTTTGGTTGCCGAAGAGAGTTTTTGCTTGACACTTGTATCCAAATCGTTCCATTTTTTTATCAAATCTTCTGTGAAAACAGAGTCGGGAAGTTTGTAAATTCTTACTTGCTCGATAGCTTCGTTTTGAGCAACTGATTTCATTACGGCAATTTTTTCTTCGATTGCTCCGGTGAGTTTTTGATTTTGACTTAACGGCTTAATTTGCTGCATTTTAGACTGCGCATTGTTAAGATAAACGTTAAGACCTTCCAAAGCCGCGTCCATAGTTGCGGGGTGATAAGACTGATAAGCGTCGTCAAGTATTCTATAAACGCTGTCAAGTTGCTTGTTAACAAGTAATTGCTCCTCGGCGGAGGCTTTGATTTCTTCTTTCGTAGGACCGCTTTGACAAGATAAAAGTCCTGCAAAAGATATTGCAAGTAGTGTTAAAGATTTTAATGTTTTCATATTTGAGATTTCCTTTTTTTTTAAAATTCGCTGCAAATTTATAAAATTTTATAATACCCGCCTTATGCCTTTTTTAAAAAACGTTAATTTGAGCGAAATTTTATAAAAACTATTGGCAGTGAAAACCTAATTTTCTAATTTTGCGTATCAAAAATTTTTAGTGACATGACACAAGTTGTTGATATTAAAGAATTAAACGAAAAAATTAAACAGGAAAGTTCCTTCATTGACCTCGTTACAATGGAAATGGGAAAAGTAATTGTAGGTCAAAAACAACTCACCGAGGGACTTTTAATCGGACTTTTAAGCAACGGACACGTACTTTTGGAAGGCGTGCCGGGTTTGGCTAAAACCTTAGCAATCAAAACGTTGTCTCAAATTGTAGAGTCTAAATTCAACCGAATTCAATTTACGCCGGATTTGCTTCCTGCCGACCTTTTGGGTACGATGATTTATTCGCAGAAAAACGAAGAATTTGTCGTAAAAAAAGGTCCCGTATTTGCAAACTTTATCTTGGCGGACGAAATTAACCGAAGCCCCGCAAAGGTTCAGAGTGCGCTTTTGGAGGCTATGCAAGAGCATCAGGTAACAATCGGCGAAGAAACTTTCAAACTTGACGATCCGTTTTTGGTTTTAGCAACGCAAAACCCTATTGAGCAAGAAGGTACTTATCCGTTACCTGAGGCGCAAGTAGACCGTTTTATGCTCAAAATCATTGTTTCATATCCCAAAAAAGAAGAAGAGAAACTCATTATCCGTCAGAATATTACGGGCGAATTTCCCAAAGCAAACCAAATTCTCAAAGCCTCTGACATTGTTCACGCAAGAGAAGTGGTTAAGGAAGTCTACATTGACGAAAAAATTGAGCAATATATTGTTGACATCGTTTCGGCAACAAGAAATCCTGAGCAGTACAACTTACAGCAGTTCAAAGAGTTGATAAGTTACGGAGCATCGCCGCGTGCAGGCATTTCTTTGGCAAAGGCTTCTAAGGCGTATGCTTTTATCAAGAGAAGAGGCTATGTTATTCCCGAAGATGTCAGGGCGGTTTGTCATCCCGTATTAAGACACCGTATTGGTCTTAGTTACGAGGCTGAGGCTCAGAATATTACAACCGAAGAAACCGTCAGCGAAATTTTAAATGCTGTTCAAGTACCGTAGAAATAATGCATAATGCATAATTATTATGGAAACTTCCGATATTTTAAAGAAGGTAAGAAAAATTGAAATTAAGACGCGGGGACTAAGCAATCACTTGTTTGCCGGTGAATATCACAGCGCGTTCAAGGGTCGCGGTATGTCATTTTCCGAGGTCAGGGAATATCAGTATGGCGATGACGTGAGAAACATTGACTGGAATGTTACAGCACGTTATAACCGTCCGTATATCAAGGTTTTCGAGGAAGAAAGGGAACTGACGGTGATTATGTTAGTTGACGTCAGCGGCTCAACGGATTTCGGAAGCGTGGAAAATTCTAAACGCGATTTTATTACCGAAATCGCTGCATGTCTTTCCTTTTCGGCAATTTCCAACAACGACAAAATAGGCGTGATTTTCTTTTCGGACATTATTGAAAAATTTATTCCACCCAAAAAAGGTCGTTCGCATATCTTGCGTATTATCAGGGAATTGCTGACTTTCAAACCCGAGGGCAAAGGTACTAATCCCGCTCTCGCGTTAGAATATCTTACCCGTGTTATCAAAAAACGGAGTACCGCTTTTTTGATTTCGGATTTTATCTGCGGCGACTTTTCTCAGGCTC
>JAEEGL010433467.1_pt1 | contig 25043 bp, 27 predicted proteins | sample 9134231 | NCBI WGS metagenome assembly JAEEGL01 (sample SAMN16246548, study PRJNA631951) | gut metagenome | biome: gut microbiome; feature: rumen; material: fiber-attached | host: Bos | place: Iran: Karaj | collected 2018-10 | reverse complement strand
TCCCCATCCCCAACTTTGATACTTCTATTATAACAAAAAAAGTGCCTCAATCCTAGATAAACACTGGATTTGTGGCACTTTTACACAAGAAAAATCCGTGGCATCGCCGCGGACTTTGTCTACAGTCTGTAAGAGGCGGCTTGTCCGCCTCTTTTTAAGTGATTTTCAATAACTACTTATAAATTGATTAGAAAAATTTTATGCAATTAATACTGTTTTCTACATGGAAAAGTGTTACAATGTTAGCAGTACCACTATATCTAGTATTATTATATGAAGATATATGGTATATCATGGAAGAAATTGTGGCTGCGCTTTTCTTTAACGGTCACGGGTTGTTGGGGGGATAAGGACATCGTCAATTTAATTTCAAATTGAAATCCCCGAAATGAAATTACAAACCAAATATGTCTAAAATGTGAACACTTGGTGCAGATTTTATCCCGGAAAAGTGTTAAAATTAGATTAATTAGAAATAAAGTTTCAAAATGCTGTGAAATTATTGCGGTTGATGAAATTTTGGCCCGGAAGGTACACTTTTATATGAGCAGGGTAATTGAGCTGACCAAGCTGGATTCGAGGAAAATACTTATAAACCCGGATATGATAGAGACTGTTGAGGCAAACCCCGACACAGTCTTAATTCTGTACTCGGGAAGGAAACTTTTGCTTAAAGAGAAGCCTGAAGAGATATTCAGAATAATTAACGGCCAGTGAATGCCGCTTTAAAATAAAAATACTTAAAAATAATAAGGGGGATATGTTGTGGATATTGCTACACTCCTGGGCGTAGGCCTGTGTTTTGTCTTCATGATCCTGAGTATTGTTTTTTCTGCCGGAATTACCGGTGTTGTATACTTCCTGGATGCTCCGTCTGCTATGATCACCTTTGGTGGAGCTCTGATGGCTGTTATGGCATCGAGGAGTATGCCAAGTTTTGTTGCCGGACTTAAGTCTTATACGCTTATCTTTAAGATGCCGGCAGATGACACCAAGACCGTCATCAAGACCATCATAGACCTCTCCAATACGGCGAGAAAAGAAGGACTTCTTGCGCTGGAAGAAGCTGCCAGCAATATTGAAGATAAGTTTATGAAAAAAGGTGTCGGCCTTATTGTAGACGGTACCGAGCCTGAACTTGTAAAGAGTATTCTTGAGGCAGAGATTGACGCCATGGCAGAGCGTCACAAGGACCATTATTCATTCTTTGGTGACCTGGCAGGTATGGGACCTTCCTGGGGTATGATCGGAACCCTTCTGGGACTCGTGCTTATGCTTCAGAACATGTCGGATCCTTCATCAATCGGACCGTCCATGGCGGTTGCCCTCATTACAACATTCTACGGATCTGTTCTTGCGAACTGGTTCTGTTATCCTGCCGAGAACAAACTTAAGGCAAGAAGTAATGCAGAGTATATGACAAAGAGCATTGTTATTGAAGGTCTTTTGTCTATTCAGGCCGGTGAGAACCCACGAGTTACGGAAGAGAAGCTTAAGTCCTTCCTGTCACCTGCTGACAGGGCAGCTTATGAAGCTGAGAACGGAACCGGCGACGGAGGCGGAGAATAATGGCTAAGAAACCGGAAGAAATTAAACCCGGCCTACCCGCGTGGCAGGGTACGTTTGGTGATCTGATGAATCTGCTTCTTTGTTTCTTCGTTTTGCTCTTCTCAATGGCGACGATGGACGCCTCTAAATTTGAAGAGGTGGCAGCATCGTTCAGCCAGGCTTTCAGTGTTTTTTCAGGCGGCGAGATGGCAATAGGACAGGGAGCGCTTATAGGTGACGGCGTTTCACAGCTCAATGCGTTATCAAGCTATGTGACATCCATGGGACTTGCCCAGAGCGGTGAGGATTCAGATGAAAATGAAAAAGCCGTAGGTGAGATGGAACAGGAAGAACTTCTTGAAGCCGCCGAAGAGGAGCAGCTCGAGGCATCTGCGGAGCTTGCGGAAAAGATAGAACAGGCTCTTGATGAGGGAGAGATTGAGAATATGATATCCCTCAACTATACCAGCCAGTTCGTGCAGCTTGATATCCAGGGAGCCATTCTTTTTGATTCAGGTAAGGTCGAAGTTAAAGAGGATGCTCTGCCTGTCCTTGAGAAGGTGGGACAGATATTGGAGACCTATGCAGGCGGAACCATAGAGATAGAGGGACATACAGACAATGTTCCCATGAGCGGTGGCGGCAAGTATTCCAACAATGATGAGTTGAGCGCGGGAAGAGCTCTGTCGATCTTTTATTATCTGACAGAAAATACCAACCTCGATCCGGCGCACATTGTTCACACCGGAAGAGGGCAGTATTCGCCCGTAGCTGACAATTCCACTGACGAGGGAAGAGCCAGAAACAGGCGTGTTGAGATCAAGATATACAATCCTTTAAGTGCTTCATATTAAAACAGGGAGAATAAACAATGAAAAAGAATCTTTTGTCAATAATCATCCTTGCGCTTCTTATCGTCAATCTTGCCATGACCGGTTTTATGATGCTGAGTGTCATGACTACCAACTCCAAGACAGCCAAGCTTATCTCTGATATAGCCGCAGCGCTTGAACTTGAGGCTAACGGTGGTAACACGGGAGGCTTTTCCGGATCAGCATCGGGTGTTGTAGCTGTTACAGATATGGCGACCTGGGGATTTACCGGAGATGACAAGCTGACCATAGCGCTGAAACCCGGCGAGGACGGCAAGACTCATTATCTCGTTGTTGAGGTTGTGTTCTCTATAAACAAAGCCCATGCTGACTATGCGACATTGGGTACTGAAGAGAACCTTGCAAATGTCAAGGAAGTTGTTAAATCTGAGATCACCAACACGCTTGCTGCTTACACCATGGAAGAGCTTCAGTCTGGAGCAGATGAGACCGCAAGAGAGACAATACTTGAGAATGTTCAAAACATATTCGGCTCAAACTTCATTTATGATATGAAGTTCTCAAGTGTACTTTATGGCTGATTTTTTCACACAGTTAGCACCAAAGAGTTTTTTAGAGGAGATACACATTGAGTGAAGTACTATCCCAAAGCGAAATAGATAGTCTGCTGTCAGCTCTTTCGACGGGTGAACTTGATGTGGACCAGATGCAGGCTGCGGACGAAAAGAAAGTCAAGGACTATGACTTCAAACGTCCGGCTAAGTTCTCCAAGGAGCATCTTCGTACATTGGAGATGATCTATGAACATTACGGCCGCCTTTTGTCCACAACGCTCCCTTTATATCTGCGCAAAAATGTCACGGTCTCTGTGGCCAACTCCGAGACGGTAACATATTCAGAGTTTTCAAATGCGCTCTCCAATCCGGTTATATTGGGAGTAATAAGTTTTTTACCTCTTCAGGGTACCATTATTTTGGAACTGCAGGCAAATATAGGCTTCTCATTCATTGACAGAATGCTGGGGGGCGAGGGGAACGGCCTGGATAAGCCGCGTCCGTTTACAGATATTGAGATGCCTCTTATCGAGAAGCTAGTCACAATCTGCATGCAGCTGATGGTTGAGCCATGGCAGAACGTTGTTGCGATAAATCCTGTCATGGAGAGGATTGAGACCAATCCGCAGTTTGCGCAGGTAATATCGCCTACAGACATGATCGCTATCGTTACACTAAACATCAAGATAGGTGACACAGAGGGACTTATGAATGTATGTCTTCCGTATTTCACCTTAGAGAGTGTTATGGACAAGCTCAATACCAAGTTCTGGTTCTCAACAATGCAGAAAAATGCAGAGGAGGACTACGAGGATCACCTTGAGGCGATGGTGCGTCATGTCGACGTTCCTGTAAAAGCTGTTCTTGGTAAGTGCAGCGTCTCTGTAAATGATTTTGTTCATTTACAGGCGGGGGACATTATACGACTCGATAACAGAGTCAATACAGATATGCAGGTATATGTGGGCAATATTTTTAAGTTTACTGCGCTGCCCGGAACTGCAAAAGATAAATACGCCGTTCGCATTACGTCGGTTGTAAGAGAGGAGGAAGAGTAGGAGCATGGATGGAATGTTATCTCAGGACGAAATTAATGCTTTGCTTGCCGGTATGGATACTTCCGGTGGCGGTGATGCTGCGCCTGCAGATGCTCCTGTTGATTCGGGTATGGGAGCGGAGGCATCTATGGATGCTTCAGTGCCGGTTGGGGGAGATGCCATTGATGAATCTCTTTTGACAGATACCGAAAAGGACGCAATTGGTGAAGTCGCCAATATCAGCATGGGATCATCAGCAACAACGCTGTATTCCCTTGTCAACCAGAAGGTTAATATCACAACTCCTCAGGTAGAACTGGCAAATTGGGAGAATGTAATACAGAACTACGAAAGACCATGTGTATTTATCCAGATTAAATATACAGTAGGTCTTGATGGAACAAACATTCTCATTCTCAAAGAGCACGACGTTATGGTCATCACCGACCTTATGATGGGCGGCGATGGTACCAATACGGATGGTGAGATCGGAGAACTTCAGCTGTCTGCTATTTCAGAGGCGATGAACCAGATGATGGGAGCTGCGGCTACATCTCTTTCTACAATGATCAATCAGAAGGTGGATATCAGCCCGCCTCAGTCAACACTTCTTGACATGATCAATGATGATCCTTCGGACATTGCTGAGTTCCTCACAGGGACTTTCGTAAAGATATCCTTTAAGATGCAGGTCGGTGATCTTGTGGATTCAACCCTTATGCAGTTGTATCCGATCGATTTTGCCAAGGCACTCAAGGATACTGTTATAGCCGGAGATGCAGGAAGCTCTGAACCTGAGCCTGCACCGGCGCCTGCTCCGGAACCCATGCTGGCGCAGCAGCCTATGCCGGGACCTGACCCGTCGATGATGGGGGCACAGGGTATGCCTCAGATGGGAATGCCACAAATGGGTATGCCTCAGATGGAAATGCCACAGGTGGGCATGCCTCAGATGGGAATGCCGCAGATGGGCATGCCGCAGATGGCGATGCCTCAGATGCAGATGCCACAGCAGATGATGAATATGAATATTCAGCCTGCCCAGTTCCAGACCTTTAACGGCGGAACAACGATCATGGCAGGTGGTGAGAACATAGGCATCATCAAGGATGTTCCTCTTGAAGTAACTGTTGAGCTTGGACGTACAGCCAAACCGATCTCGGATATTCTTGATTTTGCTCCGGGAACTATCATAGAGCTTGACAAGGTTGCCGGTGAGCCTGTGGACGTGCTCGTAAACGGCAAGTTTGTGGCAAAGGGTGAGGTAGTAGTTATCGAAGAGAGTTTTGGTGTTCGTGTGACGGAGATAGTTCAGTAATTTGGGGAGCGGGGATTTATGGATTCATATCTGCAGTTCATTTCTATGCTTCTGATATTTGTGATAGTTCTTGCCGCGACGTATTTTTTTACAAAATGGATGGCGGGATATCAGAAGGAAAAGAATTTGTCGGGCAATATTGAAGTGGTTGAAACCATGCGCCTTTCGACAACCAAATATATTCAGATCATACGAATCGGTAACAGATATTTTGCAATTGCAGTAGGTAAAGATGAAGTAACAAATTTGGGAGAAATATCCAGGGAGGACATTACTATCAGGGAGGATAATCCTGAAGAAACGATCAGTTTTAAGGAAATCCTTGAGAAGTTTAAAGGTGAGAAAAAGGGTTAATGAACGTAAGTCGGGGAGATGATAAAAAAAATATCTTAATACATCTTTTGCGTAAGCACATCATTGCAGTGCTTGCATGTCTTATTGTGTCATCAGCTCTTTCACTGAGTGTTCCTGTTTATTCAAGGGCTACAGAAAACATAATCATCGATGATACGCCTACGGATATCAACAATGCAAGGGAGAGTAATCCTGCCGGAAGCAGAGACGAGAGGACCAATATCAACGATCCTGGAACTGCTGAAACCCCTGATGATCTCAAGGAGTTAAATATAGCAAACACTGTTACTGTTACCTATGATAACGGCAACGGTACGCTTAACGGAGCCCTTAGGATACTGATCACTCTTACGCTTATTTCCCTTGCACCGACGTTACTTGTGATGATGACCTCTTTTACGAGGATCATTGTAGCACTTCATTTTACAAGGACTGCCATAGGAACCCAGACTTCGCCGCCCAACCTCGTACTTATTGGGATCGCGCTTTTTATGACTCTGTTCATTATGCAGCCCACTTTATCTGAGGCTTATAATACGGCAGTCATACCTTTTGAAAATGGGGATATGGATCAGAAGGAATTTATGGAAGTTGCCATGAAACCCTTCAGACAGTTCATGTATGGGCAGACGCAGACCAAAGATGTAAGACTTTTTATGGAGATTGACGGGATTGAGTGGGATGGTGAGCTGGACAGCATTCCCAATGTTGTGCTTGTGCCAAGCTTTATAGTCAGTGAACTCAGAACCGCTTTTATCATCGGATTTCTGATATACATACCATTTATTGTTATCGACATGGTAGTTGCATCGGTACTCATGAGTATGGGTATGATGATGCTTCCGCCCACGACCATTTCGCTGCCGTTTAAGATCCTTTTGTTTGTGCTTGCGGACGGATGGTCACTGATAATAGGCAACCTGGTTAAGTCGTTCTACTAAATGTGACAGGAGGTTACGGGAGTGATTTCTCTTTCTGATATCAATCAAATAATTGCAGAAGCACTTATGCTCATTATCAGGATGTCACTGCCGATGCTGCTTACTTCCATGATAATAGGACTTATTATTTCGATATTTCAGACTGTTACATCAATTCAGGAGCAGACGCTTACCTTTGTGCCTAAGGTAATAGGTGTATTTCTTATGATAATGATCTTTGGAAACTGGATGCTCACAGAGATGTCGGGATTTATTACAAATCTGTGGTCTGATTTTTCGAAGTATGTCAGGTAGAGCCGTATGATAGATTACTCGTTCAGCTATGGAGATCTGGAAGTATATCTGCTGATAGTAGTGCGGATAATGTCATTTATTTTTGTATGTCCGTTTTTTGGAGGCAGCCAGACACCCAATCCGGTAAAGATCGGATATGGGCTTTTGCTCTCGATACTTTTGTACGGAGCAGTTCCTTTTTATCCTCCGGATTATAATACGGTGGTTGGCTATACTGTTATCGTGCTCAAAGAGGCAATGGTCGGACTTCTGATCGGTTTTGCGGTAACTCTGTGCGAGCAGATTGCTGCATTTGCCGGAACAGTGGTAGACATGCAGGTCGGGCTTTCAATGGTATCCCTTATGGATCCCGCAACCAATCAGCAGGTTACCATCACGGGATCGATTTATTCGCAGTATCTGACCATAGCCCTTCTGATTACAGGCATGTATCAGTATATATTGAGGGCGCTGGTGGACTCTTTTACTCTGGTTCCGATAAACGGAGCCGTGATCAACAGTGACAAGCTGCTTCTTGTCCTACTGAATTTCATGAAAGATTATATAGTTATCGGATTCAGGATCTGCCTTCCGATATTTATAATCACTTTTATAACTAACGTTGTACTTGGCGTACTTGCCAAGGTTTCGCCACAGATGAACATGTTCTCTGTCGGCATACAGATCAAGATAATTGTTGGTCTCGTGATAATGTTTATCACAGTGGCAATGCTATCCGATGCAGCCAATTTCATCTATATCAATATGAAGGAGATGATGAAGGAGTTTGTTTACAGCCTTAGCAGCGGCTGATGAAGGCAGCTTGTTAATTAAATATGATCTGCAGTTCTTTGCCGAGGATGCGAACGGCGCTGAAAAGACTGAGGAACCTACAGCGAAAAAGCTGGATGATGCCAGAAAAGAAGGCCAGGTTGCCAAGAGTCAGGAAATTGCGACAGCGTTTACTTTGCTTTCTCTGTTTTTGATACTCAGATTTCTGTATCCGTTCATAGGTGCCAACTTTACGGCAATTTTTGAGAGGGTATACAACAATATCCCCAATGTCGCAAGAACGTATAACGGCAGGATACCCATCCAGTATATTACCAGTATACTGACCAATGCCATTCTTACGATGGGACTTATATGCGCACCGTTTTTTGCTGTGGGATTTATTATCTCATTTTTAAGCGATCTTGTTCAGGTTGGTTTAAAGCCCACATCCAAACCGCTTCAGCCCAAGCTTTCCAAGCTTAATCCCATAAGCGGCATGAAAAAGATCTTTTCCGCAAGGAAGCTGTTTGAACTTGGAAAATCACTGCTTAAACTGCTCTTAATGGGCGTTGTCATATTTACATTCTTCAACGGAAGAACGGAATCGCTGTTTCTTTTGTATGACATGCCGCTCGGGCAGGCAATCGGACTTATGGGGAATCTCATAATCTCTCTGGGACTGCGGATTGCTGCAGCTTACATGGTCATTGCGTTTATCGATCTGATATATCAGAGACGTAAATTCAGAAAAGATATGATGATGACCAAAAAAGAGGTCAAGGACGAGTACAAGAATTCAGAGGGAGATCCCGCCGTCAAATCTGCTCAGAGACGACGTATGATGCAGGCTTCACAGCGCCGAATGATGCAGGAGCTGCCTCAGGCGGATGTTGTTATCACAAACCCGACGCATTACGCAGTTGCTATCAAGTATGATGCGCAGGAAGCAGAAGCACCTATCGTGATCGCCAAGGGCGCCGATTATCTGGCGCAGAAGATCAAGGAAACTGCCAAAGAAAATGACGTGGAAATTGTTGAGAATAAGCCTCTTGCGCGTATGCTTTACGCGAATGTCGAGATTGGCGAGATGGTTCCTCCCGAACTCTATAAAGCAGTGGCTGAGGTTCTCGCGTATGTTTACCACTTAAAGGGTAAGATATAAAGATCAGTGTTTATGAACTTGAACAGGAAGGAGGATAATGATGGATCTTAAAAAGATTACAGGCAGAGTATATGATTATGGGCTTGCTCTTTATATAGTTGCTGCGGTTGTTATGCTCATTATCCCGCTTCCGGACTGGCTTTTGGATGTGCTTCTGGCATTTGATATGTCACTTTCCTTTGTAATTATGTTTACCGCCATGTTTGCAAAAGATGTACTGGAGATGTCTTTTTTCCCTACAATCCTTTTGTTCACAACGATATTCAGGATCGCGCTTAACGTATCATCTACCAGACTTATACTGACGCAGGGAAGTGCCGGACAGGTTATTGAAGTGTTCGGTTCATTTGTGGGCGGCGGCGACCTTATTGTCGGTGCCATCGTATATATCATTCTTATTATTGTACAACTCATGGTCATCAACAAAGGTTCTGAAAGAGTTGCAGAAGTTTCCGCAAGATTCACCCTTGATGCCATGCCCGGTAAGCAGATGGCAATTGATGCGGACCTTAACACCGGCGCCATAACAGATGTGGAAGCCAAGGCAAGGCGTGACAAGATCCAGGAGGAAGCAAGTTTCTTCGGAGCCATGGACGGTGCAACCAAGTATGTCAAGGGAGATTCGACTGCCGGTCTTATCATAACCGCTGTCAACCTGGTGGGTGGTATTGCCATGGGCGTTCTCAGAATGGGCATGGACGTTAATACAGCAATCAATACCTATTCGATTCTCACAATGGGTGACGGACTTGTAAGTTCCATACCTTCACTTATGATATCAATGTCTACAGGTATCCTTGTAACGAAGGGGTCAAAGGAGGCAGACTTCGGTCATGCGCTTATCGGGCAGCTCTTTGGCACAGCCAAAACTCTGTATCTTGTCGGAGGCGTAGTTGCGGGGCTTGGCATCTTTTCACCACTGCCTACGATATTGTATGTTACCTTTGGTGCAGCCTTTATTATCCTTGGAAGGATAACATCACAGACTATGGAGGAAGCGATAGTTGAGGGTGAAGTCGCGACTGAGGAGGAACAGCAGGCTGAAGAGATAAGACAGCCTGAGAATGTGACGAGTCTTTTGCAGGTTGATCCTATCGAGCTGGAATTTGGTTATGGTATTATACCGCTTGCCGATGTCAATCAGGGCGGTGACCTTCTCGACAGAGTGGTTATGATAAGGCGACAGGTCGCGCTTGAGCTTGGTACTGTTGTGCCAATCATAAGGCTGAGGGACAATATCCAGTTGAATCCCAACCAATATATCATTAAAATTAAAGGTATACAGGTCAGCGACGGCGAGATCCTCTTTGACCACTATATGGCGATGAATCCGGGACATGTTGAGGAGGAGATAACCGGTATCCCGACCTTTGAGCCATCATTCCATCTTCCCGCGACCTGGATCACAGAGGGACAGAGGGAGAGAGCTGAGAGCCTTGGATATACTGTTGTCGATCCGCCGTCTATCATCGCTACTCACCTCACAGAGGTCATCAGGACTCATATTGCTGAGCTTCTCACAAGGCAGGATGTTCAGAACCTTGTGGACAACCTCAAGGAGAACAACCCTGCGCTTGTTGACGAACTTGTTCCTAAGCTTATGAGTCTGGGCGAGATAGAGAAGGTACTGCAGAATCTGCTCAGTGAAGGAATATCTATCAGAGATCTCGTAACCATATTCGAGACGCTTGCGGATTTTGCGCCTTCAACGCACGATCCCGATATTCTGACCGAGTATGTAAGACAGAGCCTCAAGAGAGCAATATCGAGCAAGTATTTTATGCCCGGAGAGACCACAAGTGTTCTTACGCTTGATCCAAAGATCGAACAGGAGATAATGAGCAGCGTCAAACAGACCGAAACCGGCGCATATCTCACACTTGATCCCTCAAGGACGAAGGCTATCCTTCAGGCTGTTGGAGACAATGTCAGAAGGCTTGAAGAAACCGGTAACATTCCAATTATCATGGCATCACCAATTGTAAGAATGTATTTCAAGAAGATGACTCAGGACTATTATCCTGATCTTATAGTCATATCCTATAACGAAGTTGAACCGAATGTTGAATTGCAATCTGTGGGGATGGTAACGGCATAATATGATTATCAAAAAGTATGTTGGAAAAACTGAAGGCGAAGCTACTGAGGAGGCGAAAAAAGAGCTCGGACCCAATATTGTAGTAATGAACGTAAGACCTGCCAAAAAGACAGGTTTTTTCGCATGGTTTCAGCCGCAGAAAATCGAGGTGACTGTAGCACTTGAGGAAGAGACAGAGAGACCGGTCAGGACATACACTCCTCAGAGAGAGGTTCCAAGACCTGTTAAAAACAATACTGACGACAATTCTCAGTCAGATACCATCATCGCTTCCAGCGGAGGGGTAACTTCAAAGATACCTGAGACAAGAGATGATAACAGTGCCATAGAGGAGAAGCTTGACAACTTAAGTTCTCTTTTGGAAAAGAATTTTTTGAAGACCGAAAAAGAAGAGCCCGATGAGAAGATCTCAAAGGATGCGGATACTTCGGTAAAACAAAGGCAGTACTCAGATATCTCAGAGGAGATATTATCGTTTATCAAGATTCTCTACAACACACTTATTGAGAATGAAGTTGATGAGATATATGTAAACCAGCTGACGGATGAAATTGAAAAGATCAGTAAGCCCGGCACTCCGTTTGATCATGCTTTATTTAGCGTATATCAGAAAATGGTACTTAAATTCGGTAAATCGGAACCGATTGAGCCGCCAGGGAACGGAGTTAAGGCAGAGATATTCATTGGTCCGACGGGAGTTGGCAAAACAACGACCATTGCCAAGCTTGCATCTGAACTCAAAGTGGTTCAGAACAGGAAAATTGCGCTCCTGACAGTTGACACATACAGGATCGCGGCAACTGAACAGCTTCGCACCTACGCAGCCATAATGGGTATTCCGTTCAGAGTGATCTACGATGTGGATGAAATGGTGAAAGCAGCCGAGGACTTCAAGGACTATGACTACATCCTTGTCGATACGGCAGGTCATTCACTCCACAACGAGGAGCTCAAGCAGGATGTCGAGAGGTACATAAGGGTTCTTGAGGATACGATGGATTGTGAAAATTATCTTGTCCTTTCGGCTACTACCAAGTACCGCGACCTTATTGAAATTGCCGATGTCTATTCCGAGATCGTGGCATATAAGCTTATATTTACCAAGATGGATGAGACGGGGGCGAAAGGTAATCTCTACAATATAAGAATGCACACAGGTGCATCTATCGCTTATATTACGAATGGGCAGAATGTCCCTGACGATATCGCTGTCTTTGACGCGCAGCGGATCGTCAAGAATCTTCTGGGTGGAAATAGTTAATTATTGGGGTTTTGTATGGATCAGGCACAACAGCTTAGAAATATTATCAAAAATCAGAACATGCCGCAGAGACCTCTTGCCAGGATCATAACGGTTACAAGCGGCAAGGGCGGTGTCGGCAAGAGCAATGTTGCGATCAATCTTGCTGTTCAGTTCAGAAAAATGGGGAAAAGAGTCATTATTCTCGACGCGGACTTTGGACTGGCAAACATTGAGATCATGTTCGGAACAATACCGAAACACAACCTGAGCGACCTTATATATCAGGGTAAAAACATTAAGGACATAATAACCTGGGGACCCGAGGGCGTAGGGTTTATATCCGGGGGCTCGGGTATTTCGGGAATGTATAATCTCAGCAGAGATTATCTTGTTTACATTATTGTCAATCTCGCTGAACTCGATGCGATAGCAGACATAATCATTATTGATACGGGCGCGGGAATATCCAGCGCGGTAATGGAATTTCTTGTTGCCAGCGGCGAGATCATACTGGTGACAACTCCGGAGCCGACGTCTATTACCGATTCGTATTCTCTTTTGAAGGCGCTCAACCAGTCGCCACGTTTTTCCCGGGAAAACACGAAGGTGAAGGTTGTATCGAACAGGGTGTCATCGGATGATGAGGGTCAGCAGCTTTTTAACAAGCTCAATGCCGTTGTGGCAAGATATTTGAAGCTTCCGCTGACCTATATGGGGGCGATACCTCAGGACCAGATGCTTGCAAGGAGCGTTATGCAGCAGTCGCCTGTCTCGATTCAGTACCCGAATGCCAAGTCTGTCAAGGCATTTGAGAATATAGCGGGACAGCTTATGCATCCCGGGGAAGCCACGGAAGTCAAGCAGCGCGGAATGGCAGCATTTTTTTCACATATCATTACCGGAAGAAAGCTCAGTTCTGCTCAGCCTCACAATAATACAGTACCTACCACACCAATACAAAATTAGTGTATAATATTATATAAATGAATGGGAGATAACCTATAAATGCTCACTGACTACATTTCACCAGGCAACAGAGTTGAGCTGAAGGCTACGGGGAAGATCTGGATGGAGGATGATGCCCGGACCAAGCACATCTATATGAGTAAGATAATGGATGTGTTATCCGATGACAGAATCGAGATCCTGATGCCGTTCGAACATGGCAAGATAGTGCTCTTACCTGTAGATGCGGAGTACAGCCTGTGCTTTTACTCGAATAAAGGATTATATTCGTGCTTTGCCAAGATAGTTGACAGGTACAGAAGTGACAACATGTACATTCTTGTTCTTGATCTGACCAGTGAACTTTCCAAGCTGCAAAGAAGAGAGTATTACAGGTTCAGCTGTGCTCTTGAACTAAGATCAAGGCTTTGCACCAAAGAGGAACTTGAAGCCTTTGAACGGAATCGAAAATATCTTGTTGATGCAGAGAATGATCTTCAGAGAAGCGTTGTGGTGGATATAAGCGGCGGTGGACTTCGTTTTGTTGCAAACTTCCGGTATGAGGAGGGCAGTACGATATACTGCTCATATCATCTTCCGGGTAATGTCAACAACAAGAACTATGAGATGATCTGTACTGTGCTCAAAGTGCAGGAACTTGAGAGCAGACCCGGATTATTTGAACACAGAATCCAATACGCCTATATCGATGAGACTTCTAGGGAAGATATCATTCATTTTATCTTCGAAGAAGAACGAAAAATCAGAAAGAAGCAGACTTAATTATGAAAAAAATTCTTATTATTGACGACTCTGCACTCATGAGAACTGTGCTGAGTGATATTATTAATTCAGATTCAAGATTTAAGGTAGTTGACAAGGCAAGGGACGGAATAGAAGGTCTTGAACTCCTTAAGAAGAACACTTATGACGCAGTTGTTCTTGACATCAACATGCCACGCATGGACGGCATAACGATGCTTAAGGAAGTTCAGAAAGCCAAGATCAAAGCCAAGATCATGATGGCCAGCACCGATACAAAAGAAGGTGCCAAGGTTACAATGGACGCGCTTGATCTGGGTGCTCTTGATTTCGTTCACAAACCTGACAGAGCTTCCGAATGCAGGGGCGAGGACTTTACCAAGCACTTTATCAATACGCTTGCTGCTGTTGCAGAGAGTAAAGCACCTACACATACCAAAGCGTTCACCTTCCAGGATGCAAGGGAGTCCAGGAAAGTTGTTGAACTGGTAACCAAATCCGCAAGCAAGATCACCGGTAACAGGATAGTTGCCATAGCAAGTTCAACAGGAGGTCCCAGAGCTCTGCAGTCTGTAATACCCAAACTACCCAAGAACCTCAAGACACCAGTAGTTCTTGTACAGCATATGCCGGAGGGCTTTACTGCTTCACTTGCGGAAAGGCTTGATTCGCTCTCTGACATCAAAGTCAAAGAGGCAGCCGAGGGAGATGTAATTCAGGCAGGAACGGTTTATATCTCCAGAGGCGGTAAGCATATGCACATAGTAAAGAGCGGTGGCAGGAGCACGATCCACTATGTGGACGGCCCTACCAGAGAAGGTGTAAGGCCCTGTGCCAACTTCATGTATGAATCGCTTGTTGATTCTGATTACGATGAGGTTTGCTGTGTAGTACTTACCGGTATGGGTGCCGATGGCACTGAGGGAATTAAGAATCTGAAGTCAAAGAAGAAAGTATATGTAATCGGACAGGAAGAGAGTACCTGTACCGTTTATGGAATGCCCAAAGCTGTAGCAACGGCTGGGCTTGTGGATCAGGTTGTAAAACTTGACAACATTGCCCAGGAAATAATAATGCATGTCGGTGTGAATTGAGGGATTTCATTTTATTTTAATAATTATTTTCTTTTTAAGACCTAAATTCCTCCATTCAGAAAACCGATATAATGTTTAGAAGTGTGCGCGATTGCGATTATACTTCTCAAACCAATCTTTTCTAATGGAGGTAAATAGGTTATGGATGTTTCCCAGTATCTAAGTGTCTTTCTCGATGAAGCAAAGGAGCACCTTCAGTCTCTTAATGACAACATCATGATTCTGGAGCAGGATCCCGAGAACGAAGATTGTATCAATGAGATCTTCAGATCGGCACATTCTATGAAGGGTATGGCAGGAACAATGGGCTATACCAGAATGCAGAATCTTACTCATGACATGGAAGATGTTTTCTCCGACGTGCGCGGCGGTAAGATCAAGATCAAATCTGCTGACATTGATGTTCTGCTGCAGTGTCTTGATGCTATTCAGGGGTATGTTGACAATATCACCGAGAATCAGGATGAAGGTACTGACGAGCATCAGAATATTATAAAGTCATTGGCTGACATCAGAAATGGTGTTTCTTCTGATGCGTCTGCTCCGGCTGCTGCAGCTCCGGCTGCCGATGCTGCGCCTGCTGCATCTGAAGCTCCTGCCGGAGCCGATGGATCTTCGGATTACAGAGCTATAAAGCTCGATCCGTCTGTAAAGTCTACATTGGAGGAGGCTGCCGCCCAGGGCAAGAAACTCTATGGCGTGACAGTTCATATCCAGGAGTCCTGTATTTTGAAGGCCGCAAGAGGCTTCCTTGTATTCAAGGGTCTTGAGGAAATCGGTGAGATCGCTGTTTCCGAGCCTACAACACAGGATATCGAAGATGAGAAATTCGAGTACTCTTTCAGCCTTGTGCTGATCACTGATGAATCAAAAGAAAAAGTTGAAGAAATTGTTAAGGCAGTCTCTGAAGTTGAGGGCTGTGAGTGTGGCGAATTCGATCTGAACGGCGCAAAGAGTGTCGAGGAGAAAGAAGAACCCGCACCTGCACCCGCTCCTGCAGCACAGACAACAGCGCCTGCGCCTGCACCTGCAGCACAGAAACCTGCACCCGCACCTGCAGCAGGAGGCGGAGCCGGCGGCAAGAAGCCTGTAGGCAAGCCTGTAGTAAACAGAACTGTCCGTGTAGATATAGAGAAGCTCGATGTACTTATGAACCTTGTAAGTGAGCTTATCATAGCTAAGAACTCGCTCATTTCTGCTGCAAACACTTCCGGTGTGAGCAACGGCAACGTGAATGAGCAGATTGAATACCTTGAGAGTGTAACAACCAACCTCCATGAGTCAGTTATGAAGGTAAGGATGGTTCCTATTGAGAGCGTTCTGCAGAAATTCCCGAGAATGATAAGGGATCTTAATAAGACACTCGGCAAGAAGATGGAATTGACCATGACCGGTGAAGAGACAGAAATGGATCGTACCGTTGTTGATGAGATTGGTGATCCTTTGATGCACCTTATCAGAAACAGTGCTGACCATGGTATTGAATCCGCAGAACTTCGTGCACAGCGCGGCAAGCCTGAAGTTGGGCATATTTTCCTGCATGCTTTCCAGGACGGCAACAGCGTTGTCATCGAAGTAGGAGATGATGGAAACGGTATAGATGCAGAAGCCGTTAAGAACAAGGCGATTGAAAAAGGCGTTGTAACACCTGAACAGGCATCTCTTCTTACAGAGAAACAGTGTGTAGAACTTCTTTTCCATCCGGGATTCTCTACAGCCAAGCAGGTATCCGAAATCTCCGGAAGAGGCGTAGGTCTTGACGTTGTTAAGTCGAAAGTAGAATCACTTTCAGGTGAAGTAACTGTAAGAACCAAGCTCGGTGAAGGCTCAACATGGGTTATCAGGCTTCCTCTTACACTTGCTATTATCCAGGCACTGATGGTTATTGTCGGAGAAGAAAAATACGCTATTCCGCTTGATTCGATCCAGAGCATTGAGGATGTGGCTCCGTCAGATCTTAAACTTGTTGAGAACAAAGAAGTTATCAATCTGCGTGGCAGTGTAACACCGATTGTAAGACTCAATGAGGTTCTTGACACAGAGTCCAAGAGATCTCCTGATGAAGATATGGTAGTGGTTATTGCGAGAAAAGGCGATCAGCAGGTCGGACTTGTTATTGATGAGCTTATGGGACAGCAGGAAATCGTTATTAAGCCTCTTGGAAAGTACACAAATAAATGCAAACTTATAAGTGGCGCAACTATCTTAGGTGATGGCGAGATCGCTCTGATCCTTGATACAAACTCGATTTTCTGATGACCATATCGTCCAAAGATTATAAGAAAGGAAGATTATCGAAATGAACGAACTTAGAGATAACAGCGAAACCGGCGAACTTATTCAGTACATAATCATTAAGATCGACGATGAGCAGTACGGTATAAACATCAAATTTATTGATAATATTGTAAGAATGCAGCAGATAACCAGAGTTCCCAAAGTTGATGCCTACCTCAAGGGAGTTATCAACATCCGTGGCGAGATCGTCCCTGTTATGAGTGTGAGAATGAAAATGGGTCTTTCGGAGGATGTGATCACAGGTAAATCCAGGATCATAATCCTTAAGACGGGCGAGGGAGATCTTGTGGGTATTATCGTGGATCAGGTAAATCAGGTACTGACACTGGATTCTAACAATGTGGAAAAAGTCAGATACGACGACAAAAAAGGCAAATCTGAGGCTTCTTTTGTGAATGGTGTCGGACACTATGATGGCGGGCTGGTTTCTATTTTGGATCTTGATGCAGTTGTATCAGAGAAGGATGTAAAAGAAAAAGCTCAGAACGCCGGCTGATCGGAGGAAATAATATGGGAGAAATGAGTCTGGACAATCTTTCCAGCCAATACTTTGATGTATTAAAGGAATTGGGAAATATTGGTGCCGGAAATGCTACCACAGCGCTGGCACAAATGATCGGAACCAAGGTTGATATGTCTGTTCCCCAGGTAAGACTGCTTGATTTCAAGGATGTCGGAGATATGATGGGCGGCGCGGAACAGATCATGGCAGGAATATATCTGGCCGTGGAAGGAGATATCGATGGCAGCATTATGTTCCTTCTCAACAAACAGGCTGCAAGACATCTTGTTGACAAACTCATGGGCACAGGAGCAAAACCTGAGGATGTTGATTTTGACGAAGTAGAGATGTCGGCGCTGAAGGAAGTTGGCAATATAATTACAGGATCCTATTTGAATTCGCTGTCTATGATGACAAATCTTAAGCTTGTGCCTTCGGTGCCTTATGTTGCGATAGACATGGCTGCGGCTATCCTTAGTGTACCGGCTATCCAGTTCGGTATGATGGGTGACAAGATACTGCTTATTGAAACGCAGTTCTTTGATGAACTGAAACTGAGTGGATACTTTATTTTGTTACCTGACCTCGACGGTTATAAAAAGATTCTGTCATCTCTTGGAATGGGAGACATGCAGCTTTAAACGAAAGGGCGATTATGAGTCAGATTATAAAGGTTGGTATGGCCGATCTGAATATTTGTGTCAGCCCTGACGGTATTACCACACTCGGACTTGGATCCTGTGTGGGAATTGCTATAAGAGATCCTGTCACCAAGATTGGTGGACTGGCACATATAATGCTTCCTGATTCAACTGAGATCAAGAACAATTCCAATATCCCTAAGTTTGCGGATACCGGAATTGCAGAACTTGTTAAGCAGATAGTGGCAAAGGGGGCCAGCAAGCAGCGACTTGTCGCGAAAATTGCCGGCGGAGCCCAAATGTTCGCGTTTCAGTCAAACAATCAGACGATGCGCGTTGGCGACAGAAATGTGGCGGCGACACTAAAAAAGCTTAAGGAGATGAATATACCTGTTCTTGCTCAGGATACAGGCAATTCATATGGAAGAACGGTCATTTTCTATCCGGAAAACGGAAATTTTGTTATCAGAGCTGTAGGAAAGCCTGAAAAGATAATATGAACACTGATATTGATCAGATGAAAAAAGTTAATACAAGAGTGATAACACCCCTGATAGTGCTTACCTGTACGGCGATAATTGCTTTATTCACGTACTTTAAGCACTATCCCGCGGGGGACTTTTTTGTCATTGTTTTGATTTCTGTCGTGGTTTTTCTGTTTATCGGTCTCATTATCGAGAGAATGCTTAACAGATTTCTTGAGATAAACTATGACAAAGCCATGGCTGAGAAGGCTGAAGCGGAGAGGCTTGAGGAAGAAGCCAGGGCCGCCATGGAAGCCGAAGGCACAGAAGAAGCGGGGGCGGGAGTGGAACAGGATATTCCGCGTCAGTATTAAGGAAAACTAATTTGGGGATGGTTACTACATGGATGAAGCAGCAAGAAATAAATTATGGGCAGAATATCACAAAACCGGAGCGGCTGATCTTCGTGAGCAGCTGATTTTGGAGTACGCTCCTCTTGTAAAACTTGTTGCGGGAAGACTCAGCATGTATCTCGGATTTAATGTTGAGTATGACGACCTTGTAAGCTATGGCATTTTCGGTCTGATCGATGCCATTGATAAGTTTGACCTTATGAAGGATGTCAAATTTGAAACCTATGCAAGTTTGAGAATAAGAGGATCTATCCTTGACCAGATAAGGAAGATGGACTGGATCCCGAGAACTATCAGGCAAAGACAGAAAAAGATCGATGCGGCTATTCGCGATATAGAGAGGGATAGCGGTCACATTGCGACGGATGCCGAGATTGCTGCCAAGATGGAGATATCTGAAGACGAGTATCAGAACTGGCAGAACCAGATGAAGGTCACAGGTGTTGTTTCCCTCAATGAATTTGTAGAGCAGGGATCTGACATACCTGAGGATCACAACAACAGCGGTTCTTCTTTTGTAAAGCCTGAGGAGGCGATAGAAAAAGAAGAACTTAAAAAGATGCTTGCAGAGTCGCTGGAAAAGCTTACAGATAAAGAAAAGAAGGTGATTCTACTATATTATTATGAAGAGCTCACTTTAAAGGAAATCAGTGAGGTGCTTGAAGTATCAGAATCAAGAGTTTCACAGCTTCATACCAGGGCACTGCAGAAGATGAGGGAAAAGCTTGGAGATTACCTTGGATTTGTCACAAATTCAAGGTGAATTTGATGAGGAAAATGTATGAACGGCTATTTTCAACTGGTAATTACTCCAAAAGGAACCGGAATAAAAGTATTTGCGCCGACAGGTGATGGCACGCCCCTTAATGTTAATGACGTAAGGGATTACCTTGATGAACGAAAAATCCAATATGATGTAGTGATTGTTAATGAAGCTGTGACAAAGGCTGATGAGAGCGTTGTCTTCTTTTCCGAGGCACAGATAATGCCTGAACGTGAGGGATGCAGATATGAAATCTCAAAAGACAAAATGACTGTCACAGCTTTCTTTTATGCCCCCTCTGAGGGAGCTGAGCTCATGTCAGAGAAAGAAGTTTATGACTCTCTGATTTACAGAAAAGTCAAATACGGCATTCAGAAAGAAGCAATACATGCTTTCTTTGAGCACCGCGAATATTGCAAGGAAATCGTAATTGCCCGGGGCAAGCCTGTAAAGCAGGGAAAGAATGCAAGCATAGAGCTTCATTTCAATGCGAACCTGCGCCCGAAGCCAACCCTTAAGGACGACGGAAGTGTTGACTATTTCCATCTTAACCTAATTAACAATGTCCAGGCAGGGCAACTGCTTGCAACACTTCACCCGGAGGTTCTGGGAGAGCCCGGCATAAATATATATGGGGAGAACATCAAACCTGTTGCTGTAAAGTCGGCATTTATAAAATACGGTAAGAATACTGTTTTATCTGAGGATAAACTGACGCTGACTGCTGAGAAATCGGGACATGTGACTGTAAAGGAAGGAAAAATAACAGTCTCGGATGTGCTGGTTGTTGAGAATATTGATGTATCCACCGGAAATATAGACTACGAAGGAAGTGTTGAGGTCAAGGGCATCGTGGCCAGCAACTTCACTCTTAAAGCCGGAGGCAATATTGTTGTAAAGGGCATAGTTGAAGGAGCGACGCTCGACGCGGGTGCTGATATAATACTTGAGTGCGGTGTCAAGGCAGGCGGAAATATAAAAGCCGGCGGCAACATTGTTACCAAATTCATTGAAAATGCCAATGTATATGCCAAGGGAAGCATAACAAGTGAGTGTATGCTTCATTCCACGGTTGCTTCGGGAACCGAGATAAAGGTTACAGGAAAGCGAGGATTTATCGCAGGAGGAAAAGTCTCTGCTGCAGACAAGATAAATGCCAAGGTGCTGGGCTCTGAGATGGGAGCCAACACTGTGATAGAGGTAGGGGCAGATCCTCAGTTAAAGCAAAGACTCAAGGAACTTCAAAAGAACATCACTACGGCAAACAAGAATATTGAGGGAATAAAGCCTACAATTGAAGGCTTTACCAAAATGCTCAAGGCAGGAGCAAAGTTTACACCCGATCAGGTTGCGAACGCCAAAAAGCTGATAGAACTTAACAAGACACTTTCTGATCAGATAGACCGTGATTCGGAAGAATATTCGCAGCTTATGGATAAACTCGCAGAGTCTAAGGAAGCGGAGGTTATAGTAGAGGGGACCGCATATCCCGGGACTACAGTTAATATAGGTGAGTTGTCAATGATAGTGAAAAAACCTGTTCAGTACAGCAGGTTTGTAGTGAAGGAAGGGGATGTGAGACTGGCACCGATCTAAGATCGGACTATTGAGAGTAAAGGAGGAGAGCTTATGTCAATTGGAAGAGTTGATCTTGGTGTGATCGCCACTTCAACCGATGTTACTGCCATGAGAGCTGCTGAGGAAGCAAGACCTGTTGCTGACCAGCACAACTTCCAGACACAGTTTAACAACGAAGTTGAAAACAACCAGCACTCTGTGAATGCCAAAAATGATATTGATCAGGGCCAGCTGCACTCAGATGCTGAGGACAAAGGCTCCAACGAGTATCTTGGAGATGGCGGCAAGCACAGAAGAGAAGGAGGCGGGAAAGGAAAAGGAAAAGGAAAGGAGTCCCTTGAACGCAGGATCTCAGTTGATCAGATGGAAAAAATGGCCGAGACCATGCATGACAGAAATGGAAAACCTATTGATTTTAGGATTTCATCGGGGTTTGATTTGAAGATTTAAGCCATATATATTATAATTAATAGACGTGTTTTTTATACGTTCTGTTAATTGTGGGGTTTTGGGCGGAGAGATGATAAGTATTACAGAGATTATTCTCATAGTCGCAGGATTTGCTGCGATAATATTGGGTTACCTTCTTCCTGCCGGAAAGGATATGGACGAAGAAGACAAGGCGCTCATGGAGAGGGAGATTCGTGAGCTTGTTAGGCGTGAGGTCGAGGAACAGAAGGAAACCATCGAAGATATGGTGGGTGACACCGTCGAGAATTCTTTGGACAGAACAGAGAGAGCCATGGAGAGAATTTCCAATGAGAAACTCTCACAGATTGGCGAGTATTCTGATACTGTCATCAATGACATCAGCAAAAATCACGAAGAAGTTATGTTCATGTACGATATGCTTAATGATAAGCACAAGAACCTGACGAGCGTAGTCAGCGAGGTTACCAGGAAAGCTGACGAGGCCAAGCAGGTTGTTCGTGATGCGGAAGCAACCGCGAAGGAAGCCGCGGAAGTTACCAATTCTTTAAGACTAAGCAACAACGAGAACATAAGAGCTATCCTGCTCGATGAAGCACAGGACAAACCTGCCGGGATCAGGATACCTTTTAAGGATAGATCATCAGAGTTTGGTGCTCAGGAGACTGTCGCTCCGAATACTTCATACGAACCTGCTGCAGAAACAGCCCCTTATCAGCCGGAGCCTGAGAGAAGCGGCTACATCGACGAGAATAATATCAGGGAATTTGATGAGCTTGGCAAGATGCCCGCGCAGGTACTTACAGACTCACAGGTTTCAGGTCTGCATGTGATAGGTTCAGTCCACGACACATCAGAAGTCAATTCCAAAGTTGTTCCTATAACAGAAGCCGTACGGGTTGAGAGCAAGAGCAAAAATCCTGACAACTCAATGACAGAGCTTACCGCTAACGACCCTGCATCCCAGAACAGGCAGATACTGGAGATGCACAAGGCCGGCAAATCCAATATGGTGATAGCGAGAGAGCTTGGACTTGGCATCGGGGAGGTAAAGCTTGTCATTGATCTTAACAATAAACACAGAAAAGTAAGATAAGGGGTATTATTTTTATTATGAAATTGAAGTACTATCTTCGCGGAATGGGGATAGGTATTATACTTACCGCGATAGTCATGGGATTTGCGCTTGGAGGCCGGAGAGGGACTTTGAGCGACGCAGAGGTCATTAAGAGGGCAAAAGCCCTTGGAATGGTTGAACAGAGCAGCGGAACACTATCCGCATCTCTTAAAGAGGAGATAATTACCAATGAAAATACTGCATCTTCATCCGGTGAGGCGCTGGATAAAGAGGGAAAAGAAATATCTAAAGAAGAGCAACAAACAGTCTCTTCGCCAGATCAATCTGTTTCTGAAGTGGCTCAGAAAGAGGAAGAAGGAGAAGGAAAGAATAGCGAAAGCAAAGATGCTTCTTCAGAAGTTCCTTCGACCCAGGAAGGACAAAAACCAGCCGTCGTAGAGACAATTGTTCCACAGGATAACACACAGATTCAGGAAGAAACTGATGTAGCTTCCGCAGGTGATCTGAGTGCGGAAACTGATCAGGCAGTTGAAATTCAAAACACTCCATCAGCAGAAGAAAAGCAGCCTGAGGTCGCAGAAGCTCCTGCTGATGAACCTGTACAGGAAGCATCTGTCGAGCAGCCCAAGGTTGTGGGTAAAACCGTTGTGATTCCCGGAGGATCCGACTCTGACCGCGTGGCTGAAATTTTGTTCAACGAGGGATTTGTAGACAGCTCAACGGCTTTCAACAGATATCTTATCGATACAGGCATGGATCGTAAGATAAGATCCGGCAATAAAGTGATCCCTGAAGGCGCAACTTATGAACAGATTGCCTCGATCATAACCAGTGGATGAATAATCTTTTTTGTTTTAGTTGATTTATACAAATTCTTATGATAATATTAAAAAGCTGTTGATTTGTAGGTATATCTATGCCTATATGAAGGAGTTATCCTGAAGATCACAGCGGTAACAAATAATCACGTATGCCTGATTCCGGAACCGGTGTCGAAGCTTCGATCAGTCCGGAGCCTGCCTTTGTACTAACGCATGCAGGGGAACTACAGGTGGAGGACATACGGAAGAATTAACCAAATGGAGGTATTAAAATGAGCGTTGTATCAATGAAACAGTTACTTGAGGCAGGTGTACATTTTGGTCACCAGACAAGAAGATGGAACCCTAAAATGGCTCCTTACATCTTCACAGAGAGAAACGGAATCCACATCATCGATCTTCAGAAGTCAGTTGTTAAGGTTGATGAGGCTTACAAGGCAGTATTCGAGATTGCTCAGCAGGGCGGAACAATTCTCTTTGTAGGAACCAAGAAGCAGGCTCAGGACGCAGTTAAGACAGAGGCTGAGCGTTGCGGTATGTACTATGTCAACGAGAGATGGCTTGGAGGTATGCTTACAAACTTCAAGACTATCCAGAGCAGAATCGCTAGGATGAAGGCCATCGAGAAGATGCAGGAGGATGGAACATTTGATGTTCTTCCTAAGAAGGAAGTTGCTCAGCTCAAGAAGGAGCTTGGCAAGCTTCAGGCTAACCTCGGCGGAATCAGAGATATGAAGAGAATTCCTGATGCTATCTTCGTAGTAGACCCTAAGAAGGAGAGAATCTGCATCCAGGAAGCTGAGTCACTTGGAATCACACTTATCGGTATCGGCGATACTAACTGTGATCCTGAGGAGCTTGACTACATCATTCCAGGTAATGACGATGCTATCAGAGCCGTTAAGCTTATCGTAGGCAAGATGGCTGATGCTGTAATCGAGGCTAACCAGGGTGCTGAGTCAGATGCAGCAGCTGATTATGTTCCTGAGGGAACAGAGGCTGAAGAAGCTGAGACTGTAGAGGCATAAGAATATTTTAACAATAAACATATTAACCTTAGGGAGGATATACACATGGCTATTACAGCAGCAATGGTAAAAGAGTTACGTGAGTCTACAGG
>JAEEGL015596049.1_pt1 | contig 25046 bp, 21 predicted proteins | sample 9134231 | NCBI WGS metagenome assembly JAEEGL01 (sample SAMN16246548, study PRJNA631951) | gut metagenome | biome: gut microbiome; feature: rumen; material: fiber-attached | host: Bos | place: Iran: Karaj | collected 2018-10 | reverse complement strand
CCAGGATCAACTGGTAGGGGTTGAACAGCGCCACCTGACGCATGATTTCCCTGCCGATGGAGCCGGCGGCGCCGGTGATGAGGCTGCGCTTCCCTTCCAAGTGCGGGGCGCTCTCCTTCCTGTTGCTATGGATGGGGTCGCGGCCCAGGAGGTCCTCGATCTGGACTTCCTTGATGGCGCCCCTAGGCAGGGTACCGGACAGATTGTCAGAGAGTTCCGGCGCCAGGAAGATCTGGATGCCGCCCTTCAGGAGGCGGTCGGTCAGGTCGGAGTTCTTCAGCACTTTCGCCTTGGCCGGCGAAACGATCATCGCCTGCACATGGTCCCGGTGCAGCTGGTCCATGAGGTTCTCGTCGTTGCGGATGACCTTCACGCCCATCATCACCTTTCCGACGATGGTCGGATCGTCGGCCACGAAGCCAACGAGCCGGAAACGGTTGTCCTTCTCCGTGCGGATGGCCTTGGCGATATCGACACCGGTGATCGTACCGTAGATATAGGTGTTCAGCTGGCGCTGCGGACTCCGGTTCAGGTTGAAGTAGTCGTACAGCATCTTGATGAACATCCGGGAGATGGCCAGGAACATGAACGACACGACATAGGCGATGAGCAGGATCGGGATGCTCGTCAGATGATAGCCGAAAATGGCCGGCCAGAGCACCGTCACGATCAGCGAGCAGCCGTAGGTCAATGTCAGGGCGACGAACAGATGCATCACATCGACAAAAGACGACAGCCGGAGGATGTTCGCATAGGTGCGGAACACCCGGAAGAACACCAGCGCAAAGGGAATGACGACGATCAATGTCCGGACCATCTCCCCCTCCATCAGCGTCACATCCGCGAACAGGAACCGGGTCAGATAGGCGACAAATACCGAAAAGACAATAACTAAGACATCAAACAACAAGATCGTCCAGGACGGCAAAACCCTGGATGAGAAGATTCTTTTCCAAAACGAGGTATCCTTCATATCACAAAGATAGCGAAAGGAAAGGGGAAAAGCAAAAGGGGGAGGTATTGTCGAGAGGGGCGATTACGTTGTCATTTGGGCTATCCCGCTGTCATTTCGAGCGAGGTCGAGAAATCTATCTACTCGACCTTCGTCACGAATTCCTCCATCGGCTTTCTGACACCATGCATCGGCGAAGGCTGGCTATCCTCCGTAAGATACCCCACATTGATGATGGCGACGAGTTCGTATCCATCTGCATCGGGGAGGATGGCTTTCAGCAGAGTAGGATCGAAGGAACCTACCCAGAGCGTGGCGAGCCCCTCATTCTCCGCAGCAAGCATCAGGTATGTGGCGACGATGGCGGCATCGACCTCGGCGCCGTTCTTGCCGTCGTAGCGGCGGACCCAGGCATCAGCGGGGCGGCACCCGACGGCAAGAAGAAGAGGGGCGCCGTAGTTGGACCGCGTCGTTGTTTTGATGGCCTCCAGCGTGTCCGGAGCGGTGATGGCCCATACGTGGACCGGTTGCTTGTTGACAGCCGTGGGGGCGATTCGGCCGGCGGAGAGGATGCGATCGATGAGGTCCTTTTCAATGGGTTGAGGAGAGAAGGAACGGCAGGAGTAGCGGCGGTGGAGGATGATCTTGAGGTCCATGGAAATTCGTTTTAGTAATTCATTTGTCATTCCGACCAAAGTCGTGAAATCTTCATTTTATCATACAACCCTCCAATACTCTTCAAACTTCGAGGCATACTCCCTTGTCACTAATATCAGCGGTTTATCCCTAACGGCGAACTTCATCGGAAGGTTCTCGTCGAAAATATACTGAGAATAGTATGGATCAAAATTCGTGAATCCATTTAGATACCTGTCTGAATCCAATAACTTCTGGTCATAGCTGTGTGTACTGCCATGATGAGGGACCTGCAGAAGCAATAACCTCTTATCTTGTCCAAGACATAGCGAGATTATTTGTTCAATCCTGTTCCATACGATAGATTCATTTGCTGATGTATCACCTGTATACAAGCATGAGCCCCAATAGCTACTTGGACCCAACCTATACCTATAGTACCTATGTGGGAAATAAAAGTAATCACTCCCTTCATAAACACAATTCTCACAATCCTTAGGATACGACATTACAAGCATAGAATTCAGATTAATTGCTGTCCCTCCTAACGGTTTCTTTCCAAGCCCTTGATATATCGTTTTCAAGTCACCCACATGGCTCAGCACATAGTCCTTATCCCTTAAATGATCGTAATCTAATTTAGCATCCGCTAACTTTTCCTTAAAACTAGTTATTAGATCATTGAACTGAACATTGAACGGAGCATAGCACCAAATGATTTCATGCGTGGAGAGCCTTGGGATCAACGGAGTTCCGCTCGGGATTCTACCAACTTCAATATCTTCAATAACCATAGGATTCTTCCTGTTCTCAAAGTCTCCTCTCGCATCTATAGCAAACTCCACCTGTATGACTCTCGTCCCTCCAGGAGCATGGTCGTTTAAAGATAATACGAATTCTTGATTACTTAAATAAGGCTCTATCCCAAGCCATTCTTCCTCCGCCAACATTGGGATGAAAACCCTTGTCCCTTGCAGAAACCCTTCATCTTTCAAAAACTTAACATAGTTTATATGGTCATCATCAAAATGTGATAAGAAAAGAACATCAACTCCTTTCTTATCATGAAAACAATTCCTGATTTCAGGCTCCATTTGCGCTTTAATACCAATACTCCTCGAGCCGCAATCATAAACAACATTATAAAGCACCGTTCCCAAGCTATCATCTAAGAACTGCTCTGTAAAGAAGGCCCCTTGGCCGACTGGATGAAATGATCTTTTTACAAATACCATAACTCGTATTTATCTAAATTAATGACTATCTATTGTAACTCCCAACGATTCTATTCCGTCACTTTACCAGCATCATTAGAACTCTCACTATCTTGGCATAAATACTTGATACTGCTAATCTGCATATATTTAGCCAATACGCGGATTATGTTTCTATAATTCATTTAAAACATCGCAAATGCAAAGACCCACACAAACCTTTTATACCTTATCCTCAAGAATGCCGATAAAGTTAATCAGCGAAATCGTCGCGACCACTGTCAGCAACATATCTTTCTTAACCGCATCTCTCTTGTGTGTTAAAAGGTTCGCTAGTTTGTTTGTTACCTTTGCATAGGCTCGCAATTCTTCGTTCGAAGGACCCGCTAGTCGCACATTGATATAGTTACCAATCATTCGCATAGCATCTGTCTTTCCAATCTCATTGCCCTTTTCGTCGGTTGTGCCATGAACCTTCGGATTATAAACCGCTTGTGCCAACGAAATAATCACTTCACGACATAAAAGACCGATTTGTTGATAATCCTCTTCTTTTGTCGCCGTCGAACTCCCTTGTTTTATCTTAAATACAGTCCTGCTGATGCGTTCCCAGTCGGTTAGTTCAACGATAGGGGTACTAATGGACGTATTTGCGTCAAAACTATCCTCAAACGCTTCAAATGATGGTGCCAATAACTCATTTATATAAACACGCCGTAATTGATATGTCGGTAGTTCAGCCGACCATCTTCCATACCAATCCCATAAACTAACAAAAGGATTATTATACCTAATGTTGAGCAGTTTACATCTTTTATTTAGAGAAACATGAAGTGATTTGTACCGATTATCAACGCTTTGAATCCTTTCTCCACCTGTCGCAACGGATATCATTATATCTTTTAACGTCTGAAGATCATTCTTCATTTGCTGCTTGGCAGTCTCGCCGCCAATCCGGCTCCATTCTATATCAGACGTGGTGAAACCCGGGGAGATCCGAACGACAAAAAAGTGATTCTCTTCCCCTTTTGTAACTTCATTAAGCGACTCACTAAAAACTTTCTCAAACTCCTCTATCTTCTCTTTCGAAAACAAAGTGTAAGCTTTGACTGGTAACTTAAGAAAGACAGTATATCCGTATAAACCACCATTCCAATTGTCATAGTCGGTATTGACAACAGATATCTCAGATTGCGGGATATACCTGCATTCTTTATCATACCCCCTTGCCTGCATAATATAGATTGCAGTCTGAAGTACTGGAGTAAAGTTCTTTTCTTCCTCGTAGAAAGCCATTTATAAACTCATTTGTTTCTTTCTCCGTGTCCAAATCGCGAAAACTTGCAGAAAAGTAATTGTCCACCATTACGTTCTAGCTGTCAACGTAATCGACCTACAAATAAACGGTCAAACGACAATTCACGATAATGTCCCCAAAAGGGATATTCTAGTCATTCAAAAACACCTCTGCTAAGTGCCGTCAAATTAAAATGATAATTCATTCTCAATAATATACTTCATAACAGACGCAGAAGTGTATGAAGCATAGGGCTGATATATATCTGTTTTATCCGGATCCGCCAAATCAGAAGCCGATTTAAAAGATGCAGTATAGATTGGTCTGAGTTTATGAGTATATTCGGAGGCATAGAAAAGACCATAGCTTTCCATCTCTAAACCAATTAGTTTTCTAGCATGAGCTTTTAATCCCGCCACCTTTTTTTCACTAGCAATAACAGCTGGGACAGACGTCATTGGTCCAATATGAATCTTAAGAGGAGTCTCCGGTTTTTTGCCCTTAAAACCATCCTTAATACTGGAGAGAAGACCCGTATTCTCTTTCATTTTATTCAAAATAGCTTGTAATTCTGGATGGAGAGAAATCTGTCGATAATCTGGCTCAAATATCATTTCTGTTTTTGTCCCCTTGGAGTTCTTATCCTTATATTTCCCACTCATTCCATCCCAGATTTGGGATGCTACCATAATATCACCGAAACCAACATTGTTCCCTTTTAATGCCGCACAAACGCCAGTCATGAATAAATACTTCGGATGGAATCGCAGAATAACTTTTGTGGTTAAAGCCGAAGATGCGATACTTGCCATTTGGGGGGCATAACAACTTATACATCTAACAACCCGCCCTCTTTTATCTCGAAGGGTCGTTCCATAATACGTGGTTGTTTTATCATCATCTAAACTAATCTCATCCCAGTTCTCTGATAGTGTACTCTTCATCACTTCGTGCTCGGGCGATTGCAAGGCATTAATAATTGCCACATCGTAGTCATAGTCATACACAATCCCTAGCTTCCGTTTCACGCCACTCAAGTAAGTCAACCTATTTCTTAACTTATCTTTCCAAGAATCATCATTCTCTGCGTACCAAAGAATACTGATTGTTTCTGACTCAAAAAAGGAGAGGTATTCTCCAATATCCTGCATTCTGGTAATCCCAATAACGAAAACAGGGCATACACATTCCTCGTCGGTTTGAATCACTTTCAAGAAAGTCTTAGCATTCTCCGGGCTAGGAACCTCTCCCGCTCTAAAAGGAATGAATAAATCCAAAATTACCAAATCATATCTGGTAGATGAACACTCTTTAAGAGCATCACGGGTGCAACCACAGATTGGAACATCATCCGGATTATCAACAAAACCGTGAAGGACACCACGAATCTTGACGATCTTTTCCTGCGTATCGTCAACTATCAATACCTTTAACATACTCAATGATTTCCTTTAATTTATTCTTCCAACTATCATCTTGTGAATTATAACTGATACATCCCCAAAAACGATCTCCACAAAACTCCATTAATCTTTCCTCTATAGCCTCTATTGTTTCGCCATTGAAAGTCTCATACTGAGTAAGAATTAGAGCATTAAAGGGAACATCCTCATCAAGCATTTCGCGAATTATCAGTTCTCCACCATTTACGATGGGATCTTTTCCATTCCCCGCAAATGTGGTATGGGCCGGCAACGCCATATCCAAAACCAAAAAATCGTAAGTACCTCTAAGTGCTAATATACAACCATCTCGATAAGAGTCCGCCAAATCTACTGCAACATCTCTAAACTCTGAGTTAAGCCAATGTATAATTGCCGCTGACTTGTATCTGTCATCTTCAACTAATAGTATCCTCATAGTATTTCAATTGTTTTGTATCAATCCGAATCTTTGCCAAAAAACGATTGTGTTGAATCGAGTTCTCATATAAATTGCCAGCGCCTAAAGAATACATTACTGTACTGTAGATCTTCATGCAACCAGAGTTTCCTTCTCTTCTTGTCTTTCCGCCAGCAATCCACGATGGTATTTTTTTCTGTTCTCGGACTATTTTATTCAGTTCCTCAACATCTCTCTTGTCAATAGGATTAGAAACTTCTATGAACAATTGGTCATCAATATTATTGATATGTATTTCTCCCTTTCCCTTCAGAGACGGTCGTCTTGCTTCATACCCGAGGATGTTATTTAACATATCATGGAAAATATCGTGAAAAGAATTGAAATACTCCCCATTGTAGTTATCTGTATCGTTAATATCAACTGTTTTAAACGACAAAGCACTTTGACTAATCTTATTAATTACAGCCAAACTAGTATCTACAGCCTGTTGGATAGTGAAGAATCGCACGTTTGACTGCTCAGGCTTAAACCAACTGGATACAACTAAAATGTCAGACTGAAAATCCGTACGGCATGAGGTAATAGCATCTTTGAAATTTTTGGATAGTTTTATAGAACCAGTCATCAGTGGTATAATATCATTTTTCAGATTCGCCATCTCTTCCAATACCTCTTCTTGAAATCGTTGAAAGAATTGTCTTACATCTTGTAAAACTTTGCCAGTCCATTTCCACAACAGGCCAATAGCGGAATGAACAAAAGCCTCAAATGATTCGTACTCATTATCCCCAAGTTCATCAATCAAAGTCACAATTAAACTCTCTGAATAATCAAACATACCCTCTATTTTCCCATTATTCCTTTCCGTCTTTATTTGGATTCTCTCTTCTTTAATCTCATTTAAACGATTATCAAACCATTCAGTAAAGATTAGTAGCCTGTTATTAATTTTTTCTTCAACAGCGCTTGACAAAGAAGCATATCGATGCTGTGTCCAGATACTAGTCCGCAAATATTCTCCCCCCTCTTTCTTGTTAGTAACGAGAGCATAATACAAGAAATGATTTCTCAGTTGAGTTATTAATGTACCGTGACGTATTCTCGCACTTAAATACTTATCAAGTCCATATTTGGGATCATATAGAAACTTATCACGTATACTGAGAACCATCTGTTGAAACATAATCTTTTTTAGTTTCACTGCGGGTAAGTCATCCTTCTCATTTATTGACTTTCCTTTTTCTTGACTCCGGAATAAAGCCAACACGCTTTCAACATCCTTTTGTTCATAAGTCTCCAGATTATCGTCAACCTCCGAGAAAGTCTCGAACAAAAGCCTTTCTTGTTCAAACTCCGAATTAATAAGTGACTGAACGTCGACATGGATTTTGCTGTCATTTACCTGTTGAGAAAAAGCCTTCACCTCCTGCTCTTTAATCATCGTTGTGATCTCATCAGCAAACGCTTTCTCATTAGTAATTGAAAGCATTTTTTTACATAGCTCAATTCTTTCAGCAACAATATCCTCTTCAGTATCGAACTCCGTAATATGAAGTGTTAGAACGCCTCTATCGACTACCCTACCAATAAAAAAACGAGTTAAAGCACTCGATACATCAGATATTTCTGATGCCCTCTTAATCCCAACTGACTTTAGATAACGTTTATAGGCGAGATATCGCTTGTATATCTCCGCATTGATCATCGTATAAAAAGCAGCCAATTCCATTTGTTCCGGAATTTTTTTGTCCTCCGCATCATTAAGAACACGAGTGATCTTTTGTTTATCTATAAATAATGTTATAAATGGATGACTAATCCTCGTGTGAACGAACAAAAGAATCGCCTCAGAATAACGGCTCAAATCTATTAATCGATCAAATAGTTGAGAAACGATTGTGCCTATTAATGCGGGGACAACAGAACCCTCATCAATCACTTTAATTAAGGAAGGAATATCTTTGTCGGTAAGTCCCTTAAGGAGTACAATTGATTGATTATATACATCTTTCTCCTTTCCCTTAAGAATAGCAATCATTGAGCAATGTTGAGAATCATATCCAGAAGAAACTAAATAATCAATGGTTCTTTCTTCAGAATTAAAAAAGGAATAATCTCTAATCTCGGGAAGTAATGAGTAACGCCAAAAATTTATATACACGCCACCGCTATTCTGTCTTTCTGAGTCAGAAACGAGTTGATAAATATGTCTAAGCCCCGGAATCACATACCACGCCATACAAATATTGCGAAGCTGAGAACGAGAAATCTCTGAAAGGTCTTTGTTTAAAAGGGACATCAGATAAAAACCGTGAATTCGTTCAGCTAAAGACCCCTCTGGGAAAAGGTCTCGCGGCTCTTTATTCAAATAAACACAACTCTTATAAAACAAATCCACTATCGTTGATTGAAAGGGGTGTTTCTTTAAGTATTCAGACCCATTAACATAAACGAATTCATAATTCCCCGAATAATAATTCTCAATGAGTTCACGCTCTTCGACTCTAGATGTCATATTAAAACGAGCACTTTGCGGATTTAAAAGAGCAAGGAGTCGTTGTAACCTCTCATCATTAATACCCTTTGCGAGGTCTCCAATTAAGCCAGTCAACTTTTCGCCTTTTAGTCTTTCTACTTCCACCTTACTGAATTGAAGAATCAATCCTTCATATAAATCGATTAAAGAGGAATTTAATAAGAGCCCAAGCCACCCATCGCCTTCTATTCTCTTGAATGGGAACGCGATGGCCGTGTAGAAATCTTTTATTATTTCTTCGCCATTCAGAGATCGGTATATTCCCTCTATCTCACCTTCAAATGGAACATCAACAGCCGAACTCCGAAAAGTGATATTAGAAATATGACTAAGCAAATCATTTTCTTTACATATCTCGTTATGAAGGAGAGCGCTCTCATTAATACCTTTATCAAGACGAGTTAGTTTTAGTCGATAATAAGTACTCATCATTGATACCGATACTTCCGACTCGATCGAATCTAACAAAGCATACGCTTCTTTGTATTCTTGGATTGCCGTGAAGAAATCAAGTTTATTCTTAAGCTCTAAATATCGATTAATCTCTTTTGAATTATTCAAAACTACAAATGTTAATGCGCCATATACATCAACAAATTCATTCAATAAGAATACTCCTGATCCAAAGATATCCGAAAAACGTTTCCTCCTAAGATATGAATTCTTTAGTAAGCTCCGGAATAACGATGGTACCCTTTTTCTGAAAACTTGCAATTCATCATAAGTGAGATTAGATAATGCATCATTTATTAGCAAGACTTTATTAATCCTTGAATTACTAAGTTGACTAAGATAAAAGCTTATTCTATTCATATCCTATCGATTCTTTGCCCAACCATATCGCGGGGCTCTCATTCACATGTTGCAAAAATGAGTGATTAATGATTAGCTACTTGCATAAAAAAGATTTTCTCCCAAACTCTCGCCTCTTCATATTCTTTACAAAAAAGGAAACATACCAAAAACTACTTTATAAACGGCCAAACAATCGCCCCGGCAACAGAATACCCAATTCTCGTCAACCAATTCTGCGGCCAATTCAAATCCGTATCTGCCGTCTTTCTCCGCAAAATCCCCATCGCATGGAATGCATTGTGCGCAGCCCATTCCCTCTTAAGAGACTTGATAGACCGATTCCAAACCAGACACTCAGGATGCTCCTCACGCATTGCCAGCAACTCGCGTTCAAAATCATCCTTCTTCACCTTGAAGGACGACTTGAGCTGGATATTGTTCGTTGAAAAAGAGTAGTCCATTATGCCAATATATCTTCATCACCCAACGGCTCATACGCCCCATCCTTCCCCTCCAGCAACACCGTCCCGCTCTCCAACGCCTTCAGCGAATGCCACTGCCCGATCGGCACATTCAGCACCACGCCGCCGGGGAGCATGTCCACCGTCTCGACCAGGACGCCGTTCTCGTCATAGAAATACTCCTCGAAATGCCCACGGATGCAGACCACCGTCTCGGAGCTTCCTCTGTGTCGATGTATCGGCATTACCGTGCCCGGCTCGATGGCGTTGAGCATCCGCTGGGACTTGTCCGCCGGGGAGTTGCGCAGGTCCAGGTTCATGCGCAGACGCGGCGAAACCTTGGCCTGTGCGGTCAATTCATCAAGAATATGTTGGTCGATAATTGTGCTCATCTTAATCTGTGGTTCTCGCCCTTCTTTTCCCTTTTACAATTATAATAAAAAAACCCGGCAAAAACTAAAGAAGTTTTCAACACCGGGCTGTGGATTTCGTTAGAAATCAATTGGTTTTGTATCCTGATCAGAATTCTGGGATAGGAAAAACACTCATATCTCCGGCCTCCGAATAAATAAGAACCCCTTTACAGAAATCCATATAGCTTGAATCATCGAGATATTGGAGTAGGCCCGATACTTCCATGCCGCCCTAACAATATTACCAACAAGAGAGATCCGGGCACGCAAACCCTTCTTTCCATGATGCAGTGCCGGCCCATTCCAAACATCGTCCAAGAAACGTCGGTCGATGGGGGGGAGATCTTCAAGGGCTCGCGAGCCTAAAACATAATCTCCAACCGCGTTAATGGATGACAAAAACCGAGAGAAACCATATTCTGAGCAATATGCCTCGAAGCGCCCCTCATCCAGATCAGACGCATGCTTACGACGAAACAGCGCCCAATCCAAGATATGCCGGAGAGTCAACCCCTCATGCAGGAAATGGGAATAAGCGTGTTCCGTCAGGAATAAGGCAGAGAACATTGGCGGTGGAGCCAAAAGTCCGGTTTCACCAATCGGAGTTGTCGGCCCCGCTAAGGCTAAGTCCTGAAGCAATCGCTCGAACCGTGTCAAGGTCTTGTTCCCGCGGAATGGAGTGCAGAACTTGTGGTTTTCGACATGGAGCCCGGGCAGGTCAAATGCGCTATTCTTATAATAGCCGCGATCAACCTTTACCCCATGCTTTTCCATAACCTGATTTCCTAGTTCATATGCCACCATATGTTCCCCATCCTTAATCAGATAGCAGTCCATATCGGAACTATATCGATGTGCAGGAACCGGATAGCACTCTGAAACCGTGAAACCCTTCATCACCATCGTTTGGATGCCGCTCTCAGAAAGCCACTCCTTCATTTTCTGCGACGCGGCCATCTGTCCGGCGTATCGACGTTCATATTTCATTGTCTTACCGAACCATTTGGCCTTCATTCGACGAAGTTCCTTTTCATCGTTGGCCACATATTGCCCAGCATCATACAACCGCTGAAGGCCGTCACTGGCGAGAACGGAGACGCCTTGGCGGTCGGCTTCGGAAATCAGCACTGACCAATCCAAGGTCTCCGGCACAGCAAACCCCGTCTCGCCGAGGAGGCTGGCCCGGAGGAGGTTGAGAAGGAATTCGCGTTCGACCGTCATGCAACGGCTTCTTTGATCTTTTCTACGATATAACGCACATCATCGTCCGTCACGCACGGACCGGAAGGCAGACACATGCCAACCTTAAACAGCGCCTCGGAGACTCCATTGACATAAGCCGGGGCGTCCTCGTACACCGGCTGCTTGTGCATGGGTTTCCAGAGGGGACGGGCCTCAATGCCGGCGGCGTCGAGGAAGACGCGCAAGGCCTCGACATTGTCGTTCGGCTGGCAATCGGTGACGGCCGTTGAAGCCGCATGGACCACGCCGGCGGCACCTCCGACGGCACCCTTGACAATCTCCTTGTACGCATACTCCTGTCCGACAACATGGACGGACGGGTCGATGGTGATGGTATTCAGCCAGAAGTTGGAGTCGTAGCGGTCGGACGGATTGCCGTGGACCTCAATGCCGGGGACATCGGCCAAAAGCTTCTTATAAAGCTCGAAGACGTGCTTGTGATGGTCGATGTGCTCGTTAGCCACCGTCATCTGGCCGCGGCCGATACCCGCGCAGATATTGGAGAGTCGATAGTTATAGCCAATTGCCTCGTGCTGGTAGTACGGATAGGACTCGCGGGCCTGCGTGGCATACCACATAATCTTCTGTTTATCAGCGGTATTCTCGCAGATGAGGGCGCCGCCGCCGGAGGTCGTGATCATCTTGTTTCCGTTGAACGACAGTACGCCGAACTTGCCAAAAGTGCCCAGTACCTGTCCATCCCATCGAGAGCCAAAGCCCTCGGCTGCATCCTCGATCACCGGAATCCCGTAACGGTCGGCTATCTCCATGATTCTATCGACCTGATACGGCATCCCATAAAGTGCCACCGGTACGATCGCCTTCGGCGTCTTGCCCGTCTTCGCAATCCGGTCCTTAATCGCCTCTTCCAACAGATCCGGATCCATGTTCCAAGAATCCTTTTCCGAGTCGATGAAAATCGGCGTTGCACCGAGATACTTAATGGGGTGAGAGGATGCGCAGAAGGTGAAGCTCTGCACTAAGACTTCGTCGCCGGGGCCAACGCCGCAGGCAATCATAGCGAGGTGGACGGCGGCGGTGCCGGCGGACAGGGCGACGACTTCCTTATCTTTCCCGACGAATGCTTTCAGATCATCTTCAAATCCGTTTACATTCGGTCCCAGCGGAACGACCCAGTTTGTATCAAAGGCTTCCTGGATGAAAGCCTGTTCTTTGCCGCTCATGTGAGCGAGGCAGAGGTATATGCGTTTTCTTTCCATTTTCTAAGTTAAACTAAATAATCTCCCCGGCATACTCAATATGCTTTCCTAATACTGTCGCAAGAATCATCTTAATATCCGTCCAGAAAGAATAATGATGGAGATAGTACCGATTAATGCGAACTTTATCAGGGTAAATCACTTCATCGTTGTATTTCTGAGGATCATCAACAGTTGCGAGAATCTCTTCTTCGTTACGGTATTTCAGAGATGCAGGCCCGGTGATGCCTGGACGGAGTTTTAAGACCTCACGATCCTCCCCCACCAACATATCAGCATAACCGGGGACATCAGGACGCGGCCCGACAAAACTCATATCCCCAATGAGGACATTCCAGAGTTCGGGGAGTTCATCCAATTTGTATTTACGAAGCTTTGCCCCTAAGGGGGTGATGCGAGATTCTCCGGCAACAGAAATAGAAGACCAGGATTTCGTGGTGTTCACCATTGTCCTAAACTTGTACATAGTGAATAACCGACCATTTCGTCCAACTCTCTTTTGCGAGAAAAAGGCCGGACCACCAGGCATCTTTACCTTAATTAAAACAGCCACAACAATCAAAACGGGCCATAGGATAAGGAGCCCAACAAAGGAAGCGAAGCGATCAAATAAAACCTTTATTAGCATGTGTGATTCTCTTTCCCTAGTTCATCTCTTCAAACGACATCATATATATGATATGCAAAACGCTACGGGATTATTGATCGTTAGTTCGAAACTTCGTATCTGTTCACAAATCTTATTTTCTTATACACTCCACAGATCAGATTAATTCCCGTATGCCATGCAGACGAGAGGACTCCCATCTTTTCAGATTTACGAAACAGTAAATAATGCCACCGTATCAAGGTGCCATATCCTTGTGTGCTGATTGAGCCCTTCCGTCCGCGTCTGTATTTTGCCAAAACCTCATTCAATAGATAACAATCGGCTTTATGGCAAACCTTTAGCCACATTGCGTAATCATTATTCTTCTTGATATCGGCAATACGAATAACACCAATGACACTCTTGTCAAACATAACAGTCAAGCATCCCGGCCAACAAAAAGCATACATCCCTTGCTTTGTTATTCGGCTGGGGCCCGATACTTCTACACCAATTTCCTTTCCAGATTCATCCATTTCAACGTATTTTGTATAGCTGAAATGAACGTCTCTCTCTTCCATAAACGAAATCTGCCTTTTTAATTTTTCCGGATACCAATGATCATCTCCATCCAGAAAGGCAATCCATCGTCCTCGGGCGCGCTGAAGAGCCCAGTTCCTAGAGACAGCAGCACCGCTATTGCTCTCATTTCTATGATACAAAATGCGCGAATCCATCTCAAGATACGGGGCAATCACCTTCTCCGTACCATCGGTCGAGCAGTCATCAACTAGTAACAACTCCCAATTGCGATACGTCTGCGCCAAGACAGATTCTATCATCTGGCCGATGAACTCTGCACAATTGAAACAAGGAGTAATAATTGAAACCAAATCCTGAGTCTTATCCATATCTAAAAAGCAAGACTATCGTTTGTTAGAAATGTTGTCTTTGATTGAAAGATTCGGATGAGTATTTCTCTTCTGAGTGACTTTTATCTTATGTTGAATTGGAATCTCATAATTTGATAATTGCAACTCGACACGTTTCCCTTTTTTGTTCCCGTTCACTGTAATTTTCCTCAATGAGAACTCTGAAGCATATCCTAACGCCCTCGTATAGGAAACTTTTTTTCGTAGATGCATTAAATAAACCTTGTCAACACTTGACGGTAAATCTATTTGCATCCCATTAATTCGCACATTTGGCCAGCACTTCTCCATCAACTCAGCTCTAGAGTTCTTCTCCTCATTTAAATATCCAACATTGACGATGCAATTTTTCCCTAAGGCGTCAGAGACTTTGTAATAGCACTTCTCGAATACCAAATCGAAACCAGTATACGCGTTGTATGAGTATTCTAACAGAACTGGGACGCAATCGATAAAACTACATTGAACAAAACGGATGGTTCCGTAAACAGAAGAAAACTGATTATAGAGATTCCTAAAGACACACTTCTTGAAAGTAACATCTCTTCCGTAACAATGAATATCAAAACGATTGATATCACAGTTTATTAAACTGACATTCTGTGTATTGTTTGTTCCAAATACTCCCCAATCACCATGAGCATAAAGCTGATTGAAAGAGACATCATACACATTATTCATTGATATCCCATATCCATACTTATCCTTCTGAGAATAAGTCCCCTCTATTCTAATATTTTCCAAAGAAAGGCTTGCGCTATTGATAATGTCTATCGCAGAATCCCCATTCATGGCATTATTGGGGGTAATAATTGTCACATCCGATATGCTCAAATTATACTGCCCCTCGACCTTCAACAGAAAAGTTTTTTTTGATGAATCCGACGACCGGGAAAGACGAATTCCACGAATGACCTTTCTGTTTGTCCGATATGGATAGGCTTGACACTTAGGATCTGATGACGCGTTGTTATAGGCCATAATTGGCACATTATGCATTTGTCCGTCTTTAATTACCAACAAATCCTTCCTTGTCGCGCCATAATTATATCCACTTCTTTTTTCGACCCATGGATTTGCGTCTTCAATGCCCAATAACACATTTTTCCCAGATAACGTCGGGATACGAGACGGTGTTCGTGAAAGATAGCCCTTCTCCACCTTAACAGATTCACTTTTCGTAACCAACGAAAACAAGTAGATATCTTTTTCTGTGTTTCGTACATAAAACTCTGTACCTTTAAAATCAGTGGATTCGGCTAAAGGAATACTCTTGGCAGATGGAGGAATGATGAGGTCGATCCTTCCAATGCCAGAATAATCAACGGAAACCCCTTTTGCAATTGCATCGGTATGGGTTTTATATAGAATATTAAAGCACTCAATGCCGTCACGAGCAGATTTCAATCCATAATCAAGAGGAGAAAGATCCTTACTAAAAAGAGACGCCGTTATAAACTGCAGAGTGACTACCAACAGCCACTCCAGCTTGATTAAACTCACTCTAAATAATGACTTTGTTTTCATATCATCTCACCTCCTGACAAGAGACATATTCTTCGAATCAATTCTCCATCATCTTTAACCGCATTCTTCTTCTCAATTAAATGCAAACTCGCTCTCTTCGCCTTAATTGATTCCTGTGATAAACTGTTTATGAATCGAATAATCGCACCATCATCCAACGCATCAATATCATATCCAATTCCTAACCGCCGAACTTTATCAGCTAAAAAAGTACATGAACTGACTATGATTGGCGTTTCGAAGAAAACAGATTCATACAGTTTATTGGGCTCAGCGAAACGGACATTATCATATTCAATATCATAAGTGCACAATACTAAATCAATAGAAGAATAGATTCGTGGTAGATCCTGGGGATTTTGAAAAAAGCCATGGAAATAGCAATTTGAGTATTGTCTTAAACTATTAAAGTCATCTTGAACTGGACCACCGAAAACATGAAATTCATAGTTGGGAAAAGAGGAGCAATACACTCGAATAAAGTTTAAGACAGATTTAAAACGAGGGAACCCGACAAAACCAATACTTAGTCTTTCTCCATATGATCGGGCCGGAAGTACTCCGTATTCAAATATGCTTTTATCTAGTTTATTCTCTACTAATATGACATTCTCCGGCCAATTCGTGTTAAAATGATACTGAATAAAACCTTCTGATGTAGTGACAGTTAAAGATGATTTTCGTATTATCCTTCTATCGAGGGCTTCTAGAAGACTCTTCCCCACTCCAAGATAAGTATGAGTCAAATCACACTCATCGTAAATATATCTAACATTCCTGTTAAGGAATAAAAAAAACAACGCTATGTCTAAACCAAAGAGATAATAAATCGTATGGTCATTATCAAATCGTTTAGAGAGCCCCTTTAATGATTTAAAATACATTCCAAGCCTCTCCTTGTAATGCCCAGAAGAAATCCTTCCTAACAAATTGACGGAATAAGGCAATTCTTTAGGGATATCGATACCCTCTCTCTCGAAGCCATAAACCACCAATGTCGAGCCCGTCTCTTTTAAAGAGGCGATTCTTTTATTGCAGTATGAGCTACCTATCGTGGATAGAATAGCCACAATGGTTCTCTCCGTCATAACCTATCTTTGATAAAACTCACAATTCTCCTTGCTCGTCCATCTATTGAATACTGATTATGACGTTCCAACGAAACCGACCTCATCCTCTCCCTTACATCTGGATTATCACGGAGATATGCTATCGCTTCAGTTATTGCACTAACATCCTCAGGATTAACTCGTATAGAGTTCTTCTCATCCAAAATATCATCATTGAAAGGACCATCGCTGGAAATAATAGGGAGCCCACAGGCCAACGCCTCAATGATTGCATTGCAGCACCCTTCTTTTAACGTGGGAAGAACAAACACATCTGCGCAATTCAAGAGCTGGGGAAGTTCATCATGATTGACCGGTCCCTTAAACACTATCCCAGGGCAATCAAAATCGTAATCATACCCACTGAATGGTTTTCCAATAAAGATAGCCTTGATATGCTTGTCGCTCAAATTTGCCATGGCCCGAGCGACCCTATCCGGACCTTTACGAGGGATAAAACCACCCACGAATACTATCGTAAAATCTTGTTCTCCAATCCCCAAGTTGTGTCTCATTGCCGATGCGTCCTGGGGATTAAAGATTGAAGTATCGGCACAGTTGGGTAGTACTATGATTTTCTCTTTAGTCGCCAGACTATACTCGAGACATTTGCGCCTGTTTTCACTTGATACGCTAATCACACCTTTTATGCAATTCACAAGCTCTTGTTTGTCTCTCTGGGAAATTGTATCCATCAGATTCTCTATCGCATTATCACCTTCTCCACAAGCAACGAATACAGGCAAATCATTCTGCAAGGCAAAACCTTTAACTTTCTGTACGTTTTCCCAGAAATGACAATAAAGTGCATCGACATCCATACTCCTCAGTAATGCGGATATCTTCCTGCTATTATACTTTATCGCACAAGACCCCAGAAAGCCCGAACGGTTACCAAACGAAATGCCGACAGGACGAAAAACCTCATATACATTCCCTCGTTTTGTACTTACCGCCGAACGCCCAGGCAGACGAGATTCACGATGTAATGCAATCCTCATCAGGCTCTGTAAGGCAATCACCTTCACATCAATGCCCATGTCCACCAGGGCATTTACAAGTTGTTCTACAAACACATATGAGGCCCGACCTTCGGATGGATAATCATTGCATATTACCGCGATAGATTTTAATTCTTTCATGCTATTTTTGATTCGAATGGGCGGGCAAAACAAGCATATTACCCAGTACAGTATTATACTGTTCTGGGACAAACCGACCAAAGCCACTCATAGGGTAAAAGGTTATCTCTCCAAAAAAGATTCTTTCTTCAGCCTGATACAGATCAACACGGACAAAAGGAATTCCTTTGCTTAGTTTACGAGCTATTCTTATCTGCCCTTCTAAATCATGCGGACGAGAAGGTTGTTCTGTCGCATGAATTGCGAGAGGATTAAGACCGATAAAATCTTGATGGACCCACTTTTTGTCAAAAAAGTCAATGGTTTCTTTTATACTTCGGTTTTGAATTACTTGACAAAAAACGGGGTCACCATTGAAACAATACCATTTATAATCAGCCAAATCCTTTGCATCATGTTCTGGACATATGAATTCTTCCGCAATGATGCGCTTGGGGACATTTTTATACGGCCATTCTTTCAAGATTCGATAGATGTCATTTCGCATGCTCTTCTTGAGTCTCGAAATAGCCTCTTGTTTGTTGAAAGAACTCTTATCCTTGCAGATGACAACCCCCGAAGACCCTCCGCCATGGCTTGTCTTCAAGACAAACTGAAAAGGAAGCGAATCCCAGTCTATCTCATCCGGGTTATCCCACACACCTATCGTAGGAATAACATACTCTGATCCGAGGATGTCTGCGACATAGCCTTTTACAGCTATTTTATCAACCATTTCGGTGTACTCTGGCTTTCGGTTATACAATTTCAGCCACTGGATTTTCTCTCCAAAACTGTGTGGGTGAATCAAATCAAGCCGATTACCTGTCTTTAACCGGAATAACCATTTGAGATAAATCCTCTCGGGTATCCAAGTGCCATAATGCTCCAAAAGAGACGAAAACAATATCGCCGGATTGGCCAAATAATCTTTGAGTGGTAACATCCCTTAAATCTATAGATAATGACGTTCCTGATTATTCCTTAGAGCGTTTATTCTCATAGTTTGCCAGGGAATAACCAAAGGCACAAGCCGCATAAAGAGAGATGGAATTGTATGACATTGAAATCGTTGTCCGAATAAAATAAATAATAATGAACATACCTAGCATTAACGTAGCAACGGAACCTCGCTTCCCCTTTAATAACATAGAGATAAGAGAAATCCAATACGCAGCATAAAGTACAAGAAACACAAGTCCGTTGTCAATCGCTATCTCCAGCCAATCATTATGAGCATAATTAAAATAAAGCTGGATGGTTCCATAAGCTCCATTCCCAAACAAAAACTTTATTGGATTAGTCTCGTGGATAAAGTGGTTAAAGAAGAAACTATACAATAAATCACGATTGCTCGATGAGCCCTCAAGGGTACTCTCCAAACGATACACAAAGTAGTCGCTAGATACCAATAAATCTCGAACGAATAAAACACCCAGGCTAATAGAAATAAGAACTAGTAGCACTAACACGAGGCGATGGAGAGAATGCTTACGTCCTCCTAACTGCACATCTCTCAGTGTACGAGATATCATCCATATCGTACATAGAATCCCCGCAAGAATTGCTCCTCGCTTGAATCCCACTAAAATAAAATAGAAACAAATCGCAAGTAATCCATATTGAATGACTGGCTTTTTTCCAAAAAGGGGCAGCAATGGCAACAGCGACAAAAAAGCATATCCAACATTGTTGGTTATTTCCTCGTCCGAACTATTTAACAACGCCTCACTTTGATAGTGATAATAGTTTACTATAGCCGTAACAAGGAATACAAAAAACCATCGCTTGATATCAGTCTCATTCAGAAGTCTTTTACGGAAAAAAACATAAAAACTGAAAATTGGTAGTATGGAAATGTATATAGCTCTTAGATAGGAATAACTGAGAACTGGAAATGCAGTCGTCCCAGTACCAGTTATTATCGGAGAAACGCCATAAAAAGACCATGCCAACACTAACACGGATAGAATCCTCATAGCAGTTGGCAGCTTAAACTTTATATTTGCATAACAATAAAAAAAGAAAGAGACGGCCACTAATACAGCCAAGAGCAGGCGGCTAAGTAAACCGCCACTTGAATATAACGATCCTTGAAGAGAATAAACAATCCAAAGGAAGATATAAATATGAGGAATCTGCTTATTCACGGGTACTATGATTAATGATTTCCATTTCTCAACCAACTTAATAACCGATCCCTATGCGCTTCGCAAGAGATATAATCAGCTGCTGCTAATTTACGATTCTGTGATATTAATGAAGGAAGCCAGCCCCTACGTCTAAAACCGAGATAAAACCGATTTCGTATTGGCTCAAAGATATTACTGATACTATCCGAACTAGATATATAATAATCCTCAACAACACGGAATAGCGCGTTTGGATCGGCAATAATAGAGTTTAGTCTTTTTATCTCCTTATCAAAAGCATTTTGCTCAAGAACTTCTATCTTCGGTTTCCCTTCACATTGTCTATATGGATGAATCGTAAATGAAGCATTCTCTTTCAAAAACTCAATAACGATAAAAAAACCATCAAACCACGTTGATTGAACTTTCCTCTTCCCTGGCGCAAAACAAAAATTCCCCAAACCATAAAAGACTGGTTTCCCGTGATATACTTCGTAACCACTATAACAATGTTGATGGTGATTAACTACGGCATCAGCTCCAGCATCCACAAAAAAACGATAGGTCTCTACCATCCGCGGACTCGGTAATTGAAAATGCTCATGACCACCATGAATAATAACTAGCACAAAATCCGCCTTTGATCGTGCCTCTCGAATCGCATAAAACTGCCGAATAGGGTTTATTGGGTTTGAACCTCCTGACGTCTTTGTTGCTATGGAGAACTCACGCTCACAGCAGTTTATCACAGCTAAAGTTTGACCAGCGATCTGTTTATATAAGATCATAGAGGCTTCCATAATATTCTCCCCTCCACCAACTGTATCAATACCAGCAGCTCGACAACCCTCCAATGTGTTCTTGACTCCGGCATCTCCGTAATCATAAAAATGATTGTTTGCTAAGGTGACGCAGTTACAGCCCATCCATTTCAACGCATCTATTCCCCGTTTTGAACAATGAAGATTATTGCCCAGTTTTGCGATTGGCTTTTCTGGACCGTTTGTAACAGGACATTCAAGATTGACAATAGAATAATCCGATGAAGCGAAGAAAGATTTCACTTCATTCAACACCATCTGATAATCACCGCATTCGAACGCCTCCGCAACTTGCGCTCTAGGACAAAAATCCCCCGCAACTAATACTTTCATATATTCTTAAAGTTTAACTGCCTCCACATTAAGGGCTAATCAGATTCTTAAAGATTACTATTTCTTCCCAATTCGATTCAACTTGTCTCTCACAAACAACTGAATTCTACTAAAAACATCTTCTTTATACTCGTGTCCCACAAAAGTGGGCATTAGTAGAAAAATAAAACTACCCACAAACACAAAGACTAATGCCATGATTATATCTCCTGTCCAAGTTTTTGGGAGAAAAACAAAAGCAAGAAGACAGATGGGAAGAAAAAGCAAAGCATATCTCCACGAAGAAAGTATTATTCCAATTGTCGAACTGGGAGCCATATTTACCTTGAGTCCAACAAAAATGATTTTAATCAACTTTGCAATCGCGTTGGTTATCACAACACCGATGGCAACCCCAAGAATGTCCCATCGAGAGCCAATGAGAACGCCTATAATATTTAAAACTGTTTCTAAAACACGAAAGAAAAACTGTTGCTTGGTCATAGCAAGACTTCGAAGATAACAATCCGCTAATCGACCATCAAAGTTAAATAGAATAGAGAACGAAACCACAAACATTACCGGACTAAGGTGCAGCCATTGTTCACCAAAAAAAATGCGTATAAGCAAATCACTGTTAAACATGAATGCCATTGACAATAATAAGGCAAACATATTCATTATATACATTGATCGCCGAAAACCAGAATTTAGTGCTTGTACATTGTCCTGCAAACCACTTAATACTGGGAAGAGCGCCGAATCAAAGATCCCGCAGAACTTACCCGATATTTGCTCCACAAAATCTTTAGGACGATTATATGCTCCCAAAGAAGTCACAGACAGAAGTCGAGGCATCATCAAACGATCAATCTGATGCGCCAGATTCCGGAAAGCGACACTAGCCATCAGCCAACCACTAAAAGAAAAAATCTTTTTGAACGTCGGGCCATCAAGTGCGAATCCAAATCTGGTCTTACACATGATAAGTGAAAGTATGTAAGTGATGACCGATGTTAAGATTGCTTTCGTCAAGATCGCATAATAACCAAATCCCTTATAAGCAAGCCAAATGGCAATAATAGTTGTAACGACCAATGCCACTAAGCGAATGGATCCTATGCGAAGAAACTGAAGCCTTCTATGCATGATACTGGTGTTGACTGATGTAAGGCAATTCAACAACAGCGTCCCGGACATTAGCATTAGAGGGACCATCATACTCTCGTCGGCCACCGTATGTGATAATGGCTTTGCCAGGACTAAAAGAAGGAGCGAAATAAAAGAGCCAAAAAGGAAGCTAAGCGTGAAAGCATTGTTGATGAATCGCTTTGATAACTCCTTTTGCTGGACAATTGCCGACCCAATACCCGTTTCAGAGAAACTGGCGAAAACAGTGGTTATAGCAGTAATCGCCGCATAGTATCCAAAATCCTCTTGTGTAAGCAAACGGGACATAATGGAGAATGATACGACCTCCACCACACCAAGGACTATCGTCACCAGAGTTTGTGACGACATCCCTTTAATCGCTTTATCCGTATTTGTCGATTGATTACTCATTCTTCTGACTTCCCTCCACCCAATAAAAACCTAATCCGGTATGATAAGGCTTTCGTTTCTCTTCAGGCGGTAGTTTCATATAGTCACCATAACCCATAGACAGCACTTCATGATAATGCTCTGGCGCATTGAATAATCCATCTTCGAACTGAAGCTTAATTGGGGTTCCGTAATACTCTTTCCTCATATTAAGTCTTCCTCCACCGTATGGCCAGATATAATCAGAAGCATCATAATCATATTTAGCGAACTCCTTTTCTGCTTTCATCAAGACTCTGTTCAATAAAGGGAACTCCAATCCTTTATATGGCCAAAGATTGCGCTTGGCCAAAAAGCTTCTAAAGGTCACTAACTTTCTTTTTCGCTTAATATATGCCATCGTAGCTTCCTTATGCTTCACCTGTTCTTCAGGAGTAGAAGGAGCCCCGTTGATGACATACACGTCAATTCCAAAAGTAAAATATCGTTTGTTCCCCACTGGAGTAAACACTCTATTACAACAGAGCCTCCCGAAATTGTAAGGATGTGCCTTATCATTGTAAATCGTATGAAGTGTGAATTCATCCGATTTATACTCTCTGACTAGACGCAAATAATCCGGTCTAGGCATAAAAACATCCAAATCGTCATCCCAAGGGATAAACCCCTTATGGCGCACCGCACCTATCAAGGTGCCACAAGCCATATAATAACGAAGATTGTTCTCTGTGCAGTACCGGTCCAATTCCTTCAAAATCCGGAGGTACTCCAACTGGCGCTCCCGCAATGTCAACTGATGGCTACCCATTCCTAGATCTCAATCAAATCCTTCCTATTATAGAAATCCTCGACCGCTTGAACAATAGCCTGTGAAGTGACGGGCTGAATATAGTGACTAGGGCGACCACTTTCTATGGCCTTAACAAAGGACACCAGTTCATAGCGAATTCCTTCGCCGTCCAGTTGATAGAAATAACGGCGATTGCGATTACTGTCTTCGTAACGCAATTCAAAGTAATCCATCTTCCACCATGGAGCCGGGACATAAACATAGCCCTGAGTACCGCTGATAATCAATTCTCCTTCACTCTTGACGCCCTTTCCCACTTTAATGGAAGCTACAGCATGATCAAAAACAAAGGCTATCTTGGAGAACATGTCAAAACTCTGTTCGCGATCGATGAAACTGCTAGTAATGACCTTGCTTCTGTAATCCGGACCAAGCAATTGGAAAACTGGTAACATGGCAGTAGGCCCCCAAGCGCAAATACTATTCCATTTATTGCCCAAGTCCTTGTAATCGCTGCTCTGTAAATCCTGCAAACTAGTACAGACCGCATCCACAGAAACAATACGCCCAATCTTGCCCCCTTTTAGCAATAAGATTAGTCGGTTATACGCCATTCCATAGGCGGTCTTAATTGCGTCCATCAGAACCAGACCCTTTTCTCGAGCAAGCGCCGTTAGCGCCTCGTACTGCTCCACATTAAGAGCAATGGGCGACTCACACAATACGTGCTTACCTTTCTGCAACGCCTCAAGGACCTGCATATAATGTTGAGACGGGTGAGAAACTATATAGACAGCGTCCACTTTGTCTAATAGTTCATCATAATCATCGGTCATAAACGGGGCATCAGGGAATTCTTTGGCGAATCTCTCTCTATCGTCGACTAATACGCCCTCCACATCCAGACCGTTAACATACGCACTCTCCGCCATATACTTGCGGATACCACCTACACGACCCACCAGCCCTAACCGAACGGAGTTGCGTTTAGCGCGAAGTTCCGTACTGGACACGCCTTGCGTACGATCAAGATACACAACCTCGCAATACTCCTTTAGATAATCAAACTTACCCCGCCAATCGCTCCCGATAGCAAAAATATCCACATCGTAACGTTGGATGTCATCTATCTTCTGACCCTCATATTCCTCTACGATGACCTCGTCGGCAAGACCGCTATTCTTGACGGCCTCAATGCGCTCCATCAGACTCTGCTGCACGTTTATCTTGCCACGCGCCTTGTCAAAATCCTCGGCGGTAACACCGACTATCAAATAGTCGCCCAGGGCCTTCGCCCTTTCAAGCAAACGCTGATGACCATAGTGGAACAGGTCGTAAGTTCCGTATGTAATTACTTTTATCATATCTAAACACTATATGACAACAAATCGGGAAATGCATTAAATCTCACTCCAAGGAGTCTCAGTGTCAATGACAGCCATTTCATGTCGGGAACCATTCTCTACCGGCACACGCCAATTACCATATTGTTTATCCAGAACCTTAACATATTCGGCAGGGCAACGGATTGTCGTGTTCTCAAACGGAAGATCCACATAT
>JAEEGL013551082.1_pt1 | contig 25046 bp, 22 predicted proteins | sample 9134231 | NCBI WGS metagenome assembly JAEEGL01 (sample SAMN16246548, study PRJNA631951) | gut metagenome | biome: gut microbiome; feature: rumen; material: fiber-attached | host: Bos | place: Iran: Karaj | collected 2018-10 | reverse complement strand
ACGCCCGCCGTCTTGACGAGCAGCGGCGAAGCGAGGACGAAGAGTGCGATAGCCAGGTAGCGCGTCGTCTTGTCGGAGAAAGCCTGCTGCGGGTACTGCACCTTGATGGTTTTCTTCTTCCCCTTGGCGGCCGCCTCCTCCAGAAGCTGCGGCGTCAACTGGCGGAAGAACATCAGCATGTAGTAGACCGACATGATGACCCCTGCAGCGAGAGGGATATCCTTAGGGTTGTTGAACGAATGGCCCAGCAGACGCGGCGAGAAGAAGAGCAGCAGCATGGCAAAAACACCGGCGCGCCAGCCCCCCATGCGGAAGGCGATGAGTCCACCGAAGAGGACGATAAGCCATCCCAGGAAGGCGTTGCACATGTGACGCGTGCGGGCGATGTCCTCGATGCCGAAGGTCTGGTTGATCCATTCGGTGACCACATCGAACGAGCATCCGTAGTATTTGAGGTTCCAGCTCTGGTCCTTGCCGTTGAGGTTCACGACATCCTGCAGACAGGTAGTGTCCTGGCCGTCGGTGTGGTAGTAGTCCATAACGAAGCGGCCCTGCGGGATTTGGAACTTGTCCTCGTCACCGCTGTTGCCCGCGCTGCGGCTCATGAGCGGCATGGCGACAAAGAGGATAGCGGCGATGGCGATGAAAAGCCAGAACCAAGGATTGTGTTTGTTTTCGGAAAAAAACTGTTTCATTTTTATGGTTAACGTTTTACGTTTTTAAGATGGCGCGGTAAGGGGGGGCTTATTTATATTTGCGTTTGATTTTCAGGAGTTCGACAGGAGCCTTGAAGAAGTCGCGGGACTTGAGTTGGGAGCCATCGATATCCTGCCACTGGAAGAGCGGGAACTCATAGATTTTCTCGACGGCACGTTCTTTGCCGTAACGCTGCTTGTAGCGTGCCAGAATCTCGACATCGAAGAGCCAGCGGGTGATGAAAGTCTCGGTAAAGAGTTGCTCGACCACCTCGGTGCGGAAGAGCTTGGCGCCGCACTGAGTGTCGTAGACCGGCAGGTGCAGCATCATGGATGCCGTGGTGGCAAAGCAGCGTCCCAGGTAGTGGCGGGAACTTTTGCGGCGCACCTTGGCGCCCAGGCGCATCAGACGGAGTCCCATGACAATGTCGTAGCCCTTGTCGGCCCACTGCACCATGGATTCGATTTCGTCGAGCGGCGTGGCGAGGTCGGCATCCCAGAAGGCGATATAGTCCGGGTGGTACTGTTGGGCGGCATGGAGCATGCCCTTGCGCACCGCTTCCGCCTTGCCGCCGTTGGGCTGGATGTCGAAGAGCAACAGGCGCTCATGACGTTCGACAAGTTGCTGCAGCACTTCCAGGGTATTGTCGCGGCTGCCGTCGTTGGCGAAGAGGAAAGCGACGTCGGGATGCTGCTCCACATAATGGAGGAAGGCATCCTGCGGGAGACGCTTCGATTCGTTGTAACAGGGGACGACGACTATGGTTTTCATGACAAAAAGATTGAAAGATTAGAGGTTGAAGCGCTTTTTGTAAGCCTTGAAGGTGTTCTGGAGGAGGGAGACGATGGTGAGGGGGCCCACGCCACCGGGAACGGGAGTCACCCAGCTGCAATGGCTGTCGACCTCGCTATGCTTGACGTCGCCGATGATGCGGTAGCCACTTTTCTTGGTGTCGTCGGGGATGCGGTGGATGCCCACATCGACAATAACAGCGCCCTCTTTGACCATGTCGGCGGTGACAAACTCCGGTTTGCCGATGGCGACGACAAGGATATCCGCCTGACGGGTCAGCTCGGGAAGGTTGCGCGTGCGGCTATGGCAGAGCGTGACGGTGCAGTTGGCCCCCTTCTTGTTGCGAGAAAGTAGGTTGGCGACAGGCGTTCCGACGATGTTGCTGCGACCCAGGACCACGCAGTGCTTACCTTCGGTCTCGATATTGAAATGCTCGAGGATAGAGACAATGCCCATGGGGGTGGCAGGGAGGAAAGCATCCTCGCCAAGGACCATACGTCCGATGTTGATGGGAGTGAAGCCGTCGACGTCCTTGTCGGGAGAGATGGCATCGATGACATGCTGCTCGTTGATTTGCTTGGGCAGCGGGAGCTGGACGATGAAACCGTCGATATCGTCGTCGTTGTTAAGGAAATCGATGGCGCGAAGCAGCTCCTCCTCGGAGGTGTTGGCCGAGTAGCGATAGACAGAAGATGTGAAGCCCACTTCATGGGAGGACTTTTCTTTGTTAGCTACATAAGTCTGGCTGGCGCCGTCGTCACCCACGAGGATGGCGGCGAGATGTGGCGGACGGAGTCCTTTGGCAGTAAAAGAACGGACTTCGTTGGCTATTTGGTCTTTGATTGCGATGGAGGTTTGTTTACCGTCTAAGATGTTCGTCATGATATTGTTGATATGTTGATAGGTTTGTTTTATTTGTGAGAATAAAGGGAGTTAAAGAGGGAGTTAAAGAGGGAGTTAAAGAGGAAGTAAAAGAGGAAGTAAAAGAGGAAGTTAAAAGGGAAGTTAAAAGGGAAGTTAAAGGGGAAGTTAAAAGGGAAGTTAAAAGGGACAATACTGTTTTGTGGTGTGTGTTTTTGGGGGGAGGGTTAGCGGCGTTTGCGAAGCATGGGCATCTTGGCGCCTTTGGTGGAGACCGCCTTCATCATTTTGCGAGTGTCCTCGAACTGCTTGACGAGTCGGTTGACTTCCTGGATGGTGCGGCCGCTACCGGCGGCGATACGCTGTTTGCGGCTGCCGTTGATGCACGACGGGTTGCGGCGCTCGTAGGGCGTCATGGAACCAATGATAGACTCGATGGGGACGAAGGCGTCGTCGCCGATTTCGACATCCTTGGTGAGTTTGCTCATGCCCGGAATCATGCCCAGGAGGTCTTTCATGTTGCCCATCTTCTTGATTTGGGCAATCTGGGAAAGGAAATCCTCGTAGTTGTACTCGTTCTTGACAAGACGTTTCTGGATTTTGCGGGCCTCCTCCTCGTCGTACTGTTCCTGTGCGCGTTCGACGAGCGAGACGACGTCGCCCATGCCGAGGATACGGTTGGCCATACGGTCGGGGTGGAAGACATCGAGGGCATCCATCTTCTCGCCGATACCGACGAACTTGATAGGTTTCTGCACGGCGTAGCGGATGGTAAGTGCAGCACCGCCACGGGTGTCGCCGTCGAGTTTGGTGAGGACCACGCCGTCGTAGTCGATACGTTCGTTGAAGGCTTTGGCCGTGTTGACGGCATCCTGACCCGTCATGGAGTCGACCACGAAGAGCGTCTCCTGCGGACTGAGTGCCTGCTTGAGGTTGGCGATCTCGTCCATCATCTGCTCGTCGACCGCCAGACGACCGGCGGTATCGACGATCAGCACGTTGACCCCTTTGAGGCGAGCCTCGGCGAGTGCATCTTTGGCAATCTTGACTGGGTCGGTGACGCCCAGCTGGGCGAAGACCGGCACATTGATTTGCTGGCCCAGGACCTGGAGCTGGTTGATAGCGGCGGGACGGTAGACGTCGCCGGCGACCATCATGACATTCTTGGCTTTTTTGTTTTTGAGGTAATAGGCCAGTTTGGCGCTGAAGGTAGTCTTACCGGAGCCCTGGAGACCCGCGATAAGGATGACTGCCGGGGAACCCTTGAGGTTGATATCGACAGCCTCGGAGCCCATAAGTTTGGTCAGTTCTTCGTGGACAATCTTGACCATCAACTGGCCTGGCTCTATGGACTGGATAACATTGCGGCCCATGGCCTCCTGCTTGACACGGTCAGTGAACTCCTTGGCGATGGGGTAGCTGACATCGGCATCGAGCAAGGCCTTGCGGACCTCCTTGACCGTTTCGGCGACATTGATGTCGGTGATAGAGCCTTTGCCCCGCAGGGTATGGAGCGCTTTCTCAATCTTGCTGCTTATACTTTCGAACATATCTTTTTATTTATTTTTTACAAAAAACGACATATCGCAAAGACAAGTCTTTTTCCCCCAGACTTGTCTGTACGCGATGAATTACAATTGCTTAAAGCAGAAAGAAGCAAGGAAAAACACCCATTGCGCCCTGCTTTAAACGACTGCAAAGATAAGAAAAAAAGAGGGAACAAAAAGTTTTTTTTTCAGATGATGAAACTTTTTTTCAAATTCTGCGTTAACAGAATCTAAGAAAAAAAAGAGATTAAGAACATAAAGTCACTATATGAGACAATTAAAGATTACCCATTCCATCACAAACCGCGACATCAAGTCGTTAGACAAATACCTGCAGGACATCTGCAGCGAAGAGTTGCTGACACCGGAAGAGGAGGTGCAATTGGCTCAACGTATCAAGGCCGGTGACCAAGCCGCGCTGGACCGTTTGACCAAGGCCAATCTGCGGTTTGTGGTTTCTGTTGCCAAGCAGTACCAGAACCAAGGTCTGAGCCTTCCCGACTTGATCAACGAAGGGAATGTGGGACTTATCAAAGCCGCCAAACGTTTTGACGAAACCCGCGGATTCAAATTCATCTCCTATGCGGTATGGTGGATCCGCCAATCGATTCTGCAAGCCATTGCCGAGAACTCCCGTATCGTGCGACTGCCGTCGAACCAGCTGGGAGCTTTAAACAAACTGAAGAAAGAGATTTCCAAGTTGGAGCAGAAGCTGGAGCGTCCTCCATCGGAGGAAGAGTTGGCCGAGATGCTCGACATTCCCGAGGAGAAAATCAAGAGCATACTGAACATCTCGGGTCGCCATATCTCAATCGATGCGCCGTTGGTTGCCGACGAAGATGTGAACTTTGTCGACGTGCTGCCCAACGAGGACACCCCTGCCACCGACGAGGCGCTGATGCAGGAGTCGCTGAGCCAAGAAATCGAACGTGCGCTGTCGGCACTGTCAGACTACGAGCGTGATGTGATACGCATGTATTTCGGCATCGGCATGCCCCATGCGCTGAGTCTGGACGAAATCGCCATGAAGTTCGGTTTGACCCGCGAGCGCGTGAGACAGATCAAGGAAAAGGGGTTGAAACGATTGAAATCCAGTTCGAAGAGCAAGCATTTGATTGCGTATCTATAACAAAAAAGCACCGAACGTTCGGTGCTTTTTTTATTTCTATATTCTAAAGGAGAAGCTGTTAGTTGCCCGCATCGGCGTCGGTTTCGGGAACCAAATCCGACCAGTCGAGATGGATGGGATAGACATTGTCCTTGACGATGGTGCCCGGGTAACGGTCTTTGACGCGTTGCATGAAGACGTAGGCATCCAGTTTGTTGGTAAAATCGCCCACCTTGATGCGGAAATTGGGTTCGGTGAAAACGATATAGACTTCGACATCGGGATAGGCCTCCTTAAAGCGGCGCTTCAAGTCGAAGGCGTTGTTGCGGGAATTGGGACCCGAGAGGGAGGCGATCTGGATACGGTAGCCCGGAACGGTCTGAACCCGCTCGTTGAATTCGATATGTTTCTTGACCAAGTCGCTCACCTTCACATCGCCCGTAATCTCCACCTTTCCCTTCTGACGCTGGGCCTGAAGAGAACCTACCAAAAGTAGCGCTGTCAGGAATAGTAAGAATCTTCTGTTCAAGGTTTGAAAAGTTTGAAAGGTTCGACGTTTGACAATTAAAAATGTCTATCAACTCGTTGTCATCCCCTTATCATTCAGACATCGCCTTTTTTAGCGGGACTGTGAGCCGATTTGCTCGGGACGGATTGAGAGGATGGGATGTTTGGAGAGGTGCAGCATCTGCTGTGCGTAGTTTCCCAGCAGCCAACTAGTCAGAGCCTTCTCCTGTTCTGTCATGATTACGATGAGATCCGCATTGACTTTGTCGGCATATTCGAGGGTGCTCACCGTAAGATTCTTATGAGCATTGATAAATTCTGTCACATGACGGACGTCGAATTTATCAAGGAAATGCTCCACCTGTTCCACATATCCGTCGACAAGCACGCGGATATCCTTGGAATCAGATGTATAAAGTCCCAGAAGATGGATTTCGGCGCCGAATGTTTTGGCCATACGGGCAGCAAAAGGCACCTTCTGGCGTGTTTCCGTTGTGCTGTCCAGCGGAACAACTATACGTTCAAGGTCTTTTTTAAAGTTAAAATCCTCACGGACAGACAGAACTGGAACAGGACAATCTGTGATGGTACGGTAAGTGTTTTTGCCTATCCAATTGGTCTCGAATCCCGACATACCATTCGTACCGACAACAACCATGAGTGCCTGATCTTCGGTAGCTTGCAGAGAAAGCTGCTCTGCCACTTTGCCTTCACGGATGACATATTCCAACTTGATGCCCTTGAGAAGGTGGGCAACACCCTCGTTACGGCGTTCAATTTCAGCGCGTATAGGAGTTTCATCTTCTTCTTTTTCCTTCACATAGACCAGACGAATATCCGACTGCCAGCGATTGGCGATATCAATAGTTAAATCAACGGCATTGGCAGAGCCAGAGGAGAAGTCAAAACCGACGATAATATTGTTCATAATGGTAATTTTTGATGATTATTTTCGGGTACAAAATTACAAATATTTTTTGGATTAGCAAAAAAAAGTGAAAAAAATATAGAAACGATACAGGCCGAGCAGGATGCAAGCCCTTGAAAGCCACCCTTGAGAAAAGAAAGATATTACCATTCTAGCGATTGATTTACATCAAATTACACAAAGAATAAACAAAATGAAGAAAAAAAAGGTTTCCGATAACAAAAAAATTCGTAAATTTGCAATTTAATAAATAAAGACAATCCATAAAAACAAAATAATCACAATTATGACAGAAATCTGGACTGCAGTATTGGTTTTAAGTATTACAGGAGCCCTGTTTGCAGTGGTGCTTTACATTGTAGCACAGAAATTTAAAGTTGTCGAAGACCCCTTGATTGACGAGATTGCAGAGGTGTTGCCCGGAGCCAACTGTGGCGGATGCGGCAAAGCCGGATGCCGAGCCATGGCCGAAGCCTTTGTAAAGCAAGGCAACATGGAAGGATTGAAATGTCCGGCCGGTGGAGAAGCCGTAGCCAAGAAAGTTGCCGAGTTGCTGGGTTGCACACCCGAAGAGAGCGAGCCGCAGGTAGCTGTGGTGCGATGCAACGGCAGTTGCAGCAATGCCACGGCGAAAACCCACTACGACGGATTGCAGGACTGCGCCTTTGCCAACAGCCTGTACACCGGCGAGAGCGGATGTGCCTTCGGTTGTCTGGGACTGGGCAACTGTTCCCGTGCCTGTCAGTTTGACGCGTTGCGTGTGGATCCCGAAACCGGGCTGCCCGTTGTGGACGAGGAGAAATGTGTAGCCTGCGGAGCCTGTGTGAAGGCATGTCCGCGCGGCATCATCGAACTTCGCAACAAAGGGATGAAGAATCGCCGCGTCTATGTCGCCTGCCGCAACAAGGAGAAGGGTGCCGACGCCCGCAAATCGTGCACCGCAGCCTGTATCGGATGCGGCAAATGTGCCAAGACCTGCCCCTTCGGTGCCATTACCGTCGAGAACAATCTGGCCTATATCGACTTCAACGTATGCAAACTGTGTCGCAAGTGCGTAGCCGAATGTCCGACCGGAGCCATCCATGCTGTGAATTTCCCGCCGAAAGTCGAGCGTCCCGCTGCAGCCCCCGAGGCGCCGAAGAGCGAACCTGTTGCCACAGCGACACCCGAAGCTGTAAAGAGCAGTGAACCCACAACCCCTAACGCATAATTTTTTTTCCAGAACCGTATGAAGACATTCGCAATGGGTGGTGTCCACCCGGAAGAAAACAAGATATCGACGGCAGCTGCCATTGAAGAATTCCCGTTGCCGGAGAGCGCCGTCATCCTCATGAACCAACACCTGGGTGCTCCTGCCACACCGTGTGTAGCCAAAGGCGACAAGGTGAAAGTAGGCCAGTTGATTGGCAAAGCCGAGGCATTCATGTGTGCCAACGTCCACTCGCCCTACAGCGGCACAGTGGCCAAGATAGACACCTGCAAAGACGCTTTCGGACTGACCAAGCCAGCCATCTACATCAATGTAGAGGGCGACGAGTGGGAAGAGAGCATCGACCGCACGCCCGACATCAAGCGGGAGTGCACGCTGGAGCCGAAAGAGATTGTCGACAAACTGAAAGAGATGGGTATTGTGGGTCTTGGCGGCGCCACCTTCCCCGCCCATATCAAATACTCCATTGCTCCCGACAAGAAAGCCGAATACCTGATCATCAACGCCGTGGAATGCGAACCCTATCTCACCAGCGACCACCGTGCGATGATGGAGCATGCCGAAGAGATATGCATTGGCGTAAGCATCCTGCGCAAAGCCCTGGGCGTACCCAACGCCTATATCGGCATTGAGAACAACAAGCCCGAACCCATCGCCGTAATGAAAGCCATGGCCGCGAAGTTTGAAGGTATCATTGTCGAGCCGTTGAAGGTAAAATACCCGCAAGGTGCAGAGAAGCAGTTGATCAACGCCATCACCGGCCGCCGTGTACCGTCGGGCAAGCTGCCCATTGACGTAGGCTGTGTGGTGAGCAATGTCGGTACAGCCTTTGCCGTGTACGAAGCCGTACAGAAGAACAAACCCCTGATACAAAACATACTGACCGTCACCGGCAAAAAGCTGCCCTCGCAGCACAACTACCAAGTGCGTGTAGGTGTCACCTACAACCAGCTGATAGCCCATGCCATGGGCACGCTGCCAGAGACCACCGGAAAGGTGATCAGCGGCGGTCCGATGATGGGCAAAGCCGTGAGCAACCTTGACGGTCCGACCACCAAAGGCGCCTCGAGCGTGCTGGTGATAGACGAAGGCGAGGCCACCCGTGCACAGGAGACCAACTGCATCCGTTGCGGCAAGTGCATGAACGCTTGCCCGATGGGATTGGAGCCCTACCTGTTTTCGTCGCTGGTAAAGAACCAACGCATAGAGGAAGCCGGTGCACACAACATTCTGGACTGCATCGAATGCGGATGCTGCTTCTTCTCGTGTCCCGCCAACAAGCCGTTGCTTGACGAGATACGGTTGGGCAAGAATCTGTACCGCGGCATTCTGATGGCCAAGAAGAAGTAAGGAACGAAGACCCGTATGAAGTGTCCTTAAATAATATTGATACTATAAATAATTATTGCAAATAAAAAAATCAAATAACATTACAATATGAAATTGCTGAATGTATCCGGATCACCGCATGTGCACAGCGATGAATCGACAAAGAAGATCATGTGGCGAGTCAATCTGGCATTGGTGCCCACGTTGATAGTAGCCATTGCCTTTTTCGGACTGAACGCACTGCTTATCAGCCTCATCTCTGTTGCCAGCTGCCTATTGTTCCAGTGGCTGATAGAGAAATTCATCATGAAAGTGCCCTCGACCGCCTGCGACGGTTCGGCAGTTGTCACGGGCTTGCTGCTGGCCTTCAACGTGCCCGCCACCCGCGAAATGATGTGGCTGGTGATTATCGGAGCACTGGTAGCCATCGGTATCGGCAAGATGAGTTTCGGCGGACTGGGCAAAAATCCCTTCAACCCAGCGTTGGTGGGACGTGTTTTCATGCTGATTTCGTTCCCTGTACAGATGACCACATGGCCGAAACCCGGTGAGAATCTTTTCTCGATGGTGAGTGTACCCACCACCGACGCCACCACCGGAGCCACCCCACTGGGACTTATCAAGGAGAACGGTGTAAGTGCCGCCGGCGACGTAATGCAATACTTCATCGGCCATATGGGCGGATCGCTCGGAGAGGTGTCCGCTTTGGCCATTCTGATTGGTGCCATCTACCTGTTGTGCCGGAAAGTCATCAGCTGGCACATTCCCGTATCGTTCATCGGCACCGCTTTCCTATTCAGCGGCATCCTGTGGCTTAGTGACAAGACAGCCTTTGTAGACCCCGTGACCACCATCCTCACCGGCGGTATCATGCTGGGCGCCTGCTTTATGGCCACCGACATGGTCACATCGCCCATGGCCAAGAGCGGACAACTGATATTCGGTTTTGGCTGCGGACTGCTGACCATCATCATCCGTAACTGGGGACAGTATCCCGAAGGCGTGAGTTTCGCCATCCTGCTGATGAACTCCGTCACACCGTTGATCAACAGATGGTGCAAACCCAAACGGTTTGCGAATTAAGCAAACAAGCGTATACGAGTTTTTTTCGCAAAACGCGGTCTGGGTTTCAGACAATGACTAAAGAAAAGAAAAATAAATATTCCATATAAATATTATGGCAAAAAAAGCAGAATCATCATTGAAAAATATGTTACTGGCGCTTACCCTGATAGCGCTGGTGGCGAGTTTGGCGCTGGCCTTGGTGAACAATGTGACCAAGGGACCGATAGCACAAGAGCAGCAGAAAAAGACAGCCGAGGCCGTGACCAAGGTACTGTCGGTGCCCGATCCCAACGACAACACCCAAATGATACCCATTTACAAAGACTATACCGTTGACACGGTGACATTGACCGACACCATCAAAGGCAAGCCGACAGAATTCACGTTGACGCGCTATACCGCCACCGATGCCGATGGCAAAGTGGTAGGCAAGGCCGTGGAGAGCTACAGCGACGCAGGCTTCGGCGGACGACTGAAAGCCATGGTAGGTTTTGACGCCGAAGGCAACATTCTGGGCTACGAGATACTGGAGACCAGTGAAACTCCCGGACTGGGTGCCAAGGCAGGCGAATGGTTCCAACGCGACGGCAAAGGCAATGTGATAGGCAAGAACATGAACGAGAAACCCCTGGGTGTGACGAAAGGCGGTGAAGGCGACGTAGATGCCATCACCGGCAGCACCATCACCTCGCGTGCGTTCTGCGGACTTGTCAATACCGCATACAAAGCTTTTTTAATTGAGAAAGGAGGAAACGAACAATGAAAGCCAAGGAAATCATCAAAAACGGACTTATCAAAGAGAACCCCACGTGGGTGTTGATATTGGGTATGTGTCCGACGCTGGCCACGACCACTTCGGCCGTAAACGGACTCTGCATGGGACTGGCCACCACCTTTGTGCTGATGATGAGCAACATCGTCATATCGCTGTTGAAGACAGTGATACCTGACAAGGTGCGCATCCCCTGCTTTATCGTTGTGATTGCCACCTTTGTAACCATCGTACAAATGGTGATGCAAGGCTTCATGTCGAGCCTGTATGCATCGCTGGGTCTGTTCATTCCGCTGATTGTGGTAAACTGCATTGTTCTGGGACGTGCCGAAGCTTTTGCGTCGAAGAACAACGTATGGCATTCGCTGCTTGACGGACTCTTCATGGGACTGGGCTTCACCTGGGCGCTGACCCTGCTAGGTATGGTGCGTGAGGCTTTGGGTTCAGGCAGTTTCTTCAACCACAACTTTATCGGTGGTGCCGACGGCATGCTGCTGTTCATTCTGGCGCCTGGCGGATTCCTCTGTCTGGGACTGTTGATGGCAGCCATCAACAGCATCCGCAACCGGGCGAAATAGCCGCCATTAAAAGATTTAAGATTTTTTAACACTGTTTTTTCGTCTTTTTTCAAAAAAAGAGACTCTATAAGGGCAGAAAAAAATACAAAAAATATGAAAAGATTCTTGTTAATCGGATTGTTCGCAGCGGCGATGTTTTCCCTGGATGTGCAAGCACAGGACTGTGAATATATTGTTGGAGCGAAATACAACTTCAATGAGAACGCCTTGGCATTGTTGACGCCAGCGAAACTGGACTATTATTGCCGTTTTTCGCGCAACAACTTTTATGTGGTGAATGAAGTACCCCAGGGTGCCACGGTGTACAGCATCAGTGTGGTGAAAAACAATAAAACACAAGAAAACTTGACGACAGATTTTGTTGTTATTCTAGATTCACTGAGCTACTATTTGTATAACTTTAGCCATTATCAAAGTATTAAGCCAGGAGAAACAGTGTATTTCAGCACACCGAACTCCGAATATCCTTATTTGGCGTTACGGTCGTATATTGATGCACGGAACATGACCGGGGAACCCGATATGTCACTCGACGATCCCGAAAGAAACCAAAACCGATAAGCGAAACCTGTTTTATTTTTGAGTTATGAAAAGATTATTGTTTTTTGCGACGGCATTAATGTTGACTTTCTGCGCCCAAAGCCAGAATGGAGCAATTGTCAACTTATCCGATCAGAATAGTGGCGACACCATCCACATGGTGATAACCGACGGACAGTTAGGTTTAACTCTAAACTCACACAACTTTTCCAGTGGCTCTGACTTGTACAATGACGATCAAGCCTCTGACAAATATGTCATTGTGACTGGTTCTTGTACGGAGCCCAACACTAAGATGAGTATGTTGTTTGACCGATTTGACATCGACATACACGACACGTTGTTCATATATGACGGTCCCGGAATAAACTATCCTATTCTGATCACAGCCAACAACAGTCTGAATCCGTTGGAAAATGTGACAATCTATCCCTCGACGCTGAACAGCACCGGCATGTTGACGCTTCGTTTGAAGACAAACGGTGACGGCGTGAGCGGTGGTGGTTTTTCGGCATCTGTTTTGTGCCGTATCGAATGTGAGATTGTGACACCCGTCATTGACTCGTTCTACTACAAAACCCGTAACGGTGTCATTGTCGACACAGGATACATCCGTTGGGTGAAACAGGTAGACACCTCCTACAACGCCGACTCGACCGAGATGTATTTGGACGAAAACTGGTTCAGAGGCGTCCATTTGTGCAAAGGTGAAGGCGTTATTTTCAATGGACACGGAGAATACACGAACTATTATGGCTACGGTGCCGACGACAGTTGGTCGATGTTTTACTGGAACTACGGCAACGGTGACACCAATTACAACATCAATGCACGCCAAGGCACCCTGCCTAATGGAAACCCCGTGTTTTACAGGGATCTGGACTGCTACGACGTATCGTTGAAGATTACAGACGGACGCGGATGCCGATCGTCGATATTCGAGACCGTTCGTGTGCGTATTGCACAGAACCCCATCAAGACGATATTCCCCTTGAACAATATGTGCAGTACCGATTCGAACATTGTGAACATCGGATATGATGGCGACAACTCAACCTTGACATTGCAGTACATCTCGTTTGCACAGCAGAAAAGTAAAACCGTAGAATGTAAAACCTTCATTCCTGACGGAAGAGGAAAGGGGTGTGACCAGGCTGACGAAGACGACGGTTTCCGTGCACCGATATTTTTCGATGATTTCCCTGCCGGCCGAACGGTGAATTCGAGAGGCGACATCTGCTCAATCTGTATCAACTATGAGCACTCCTTCATGGGAGACTACCGTTTGTCGATTATCTGCCCGTCGGGTAAAAGAGCCATTTTAAAATATGGTTCTCAATGTTATGGTTCATCGACAGCCAGTTGTGACGGACTAACGACAAGCCTCACTGCAGCAGATTCGGTACCTAACACAGCCATCGGCGGCGGCGGTACCTATACAGGCATTCCCTATGGTGGAGGACCCGACGATAGTCATGACGGAACTCACGTTTGCTCGGGAGTAACCCCATCAAACAGGATGTATTGCGATTCTACATGCAACATGTTTGGTGTCGGTTTTGACTATTGTTTCTCCAGAAACGGTGACTACACACTGGTCACCGGAAACAAAGCCGACCATGCCACACTTGGACTGAACGAGGAATATATCGCTTCCACTCAATACGTCGATCAAATCACCGACTATTCATTTATCACAGTACCTGCACCTTTCGTGGAAGCAGGAAGCACAGCTCCAAACAGTACATTCTCCACAAAACATCCGAGCAACCATGAAGATAAAACTGACTATTATCTGCCCGCATCAAAATTCAGCGAACTCATTGGGTGCCCGCTGAACGGTGAATGGGCCATCCAGATTATCGACTTCTGGGGTGCTGACAATGGATGGGTCTTCAACTGGTCGCTAGACATCTGCGGTATCAACCAAGGTTTGGGATGCAACTATCAGGTGGGTATCGACAGCGTAGTATGGACACCCGACTCAGCCTATGGAGACTTCGAAACAGGCAAATGGAGAGGTGTGACCATCTATCAGATGGACTCTGTACGTTCGGTTATCAGCACGCCCGACACAGCAGGCCAGTTCCCCATCAATGTGAAGATTTACGACGAGTTCGGCTGCGTATGGGATACCACGACAAGCCAGGCATCCTTCTGGATGCCGCAACCCGAACTGGGACCCGACAGACTGATATGCGATATCGAGACCATGCAGCTGGATGCCAAAGACCGCCACACTGCATTTACCAACCAGACCTTTATGTGGGAACCCTTCGGCCAGGAGACCGACACCATCACGACACATGCCTCGATGGGTTCGTCGACACTGTACACGGTAGCCGTGCAGAACTTTGAAGACAACACCACCTGTGTAGCTTGGGACTCGGTAAGAATCAACATCTTCCCGCAACCGACGCCCAACTTCGACCCAGGTATCTACCCGCTGGAGGGTTGCGAACCTTTCACCATCAAATTCGAGAACTCCACTCTCAATGCAGACAGCTACTACTGGGTATTCGGCGACGGCGACACCTCGACGGCGAAGAGTCCGACGCACACCTACGGAACAGGTCAGTACGACTTCAAATACTACGCCTGGAACGAGCATGGATGCCGTGACTCACTGATTTACGAAGACCTGATTACAGTGTACTCAAGTCCTATCGCCCGTTTCTCGTGGGAGCCGATGACACCGACCGTGCTGCACCCGACAGTATCGCTGAAAAACCAGACCGTGCCACAATCGGATGACAACGAATATTACTGGGAAATCCAGTACGACCGTGACAATCCGATATCGTACCACACACTGCGCGACGTGAACCCATCATTCGAGTGGTACACCAACGGTGAAGACATATCGGGCAACTACATTATCCGCCTGATTGCCAAAACCGAGAACATGGGACCTTCGGGCAACGTGATAGAATGCCGTGACACTATCGAGAACAGCATCCTGATGGTGAACGACTTCCTGCAGTTCCCGACCGTTGTAACACCCAACGGCGACGGTGTGAACGACCGCTTCGAAATCGTAAACCTTATCAACGGTATGGGCTATCCGAACAACTCGCTGGCCGTCTACGACCGTTGGGGCAAGCGCGTGTACTACAAAGAGAATATATCCACGGAGGATGACTTCTGGGATCCCGGTAAAGACAACATTCCTGCCGGTACCTACTTCTGGCGTTTTGTTGGCAAGGGCTTCCTTGGCGATATCCAACGCAACGGCTCTGTGGAAGTGATCAAATAGACAGAAACCATTCCATAGAATAAAAGACAGGCTGGCGTTTGCCGGCCTGTCTTTTTTTTGAAGGGGAGAGAAAAAAGTATTTTTTTAATGGGAAGAAAGCAAAATGGGAGTCCTAAATGAAATAAGATATGGCGATGAAGCGGCCATAGAAAACGAGATAGCGCTGAGAATTATAATATTATGCAAGGGAGAGAGATATATTGGATTTTTTTAGTACTTTTGCAAAACAATACGGCAGCCGCTCTATCGCCGGCAGCGCAAGCTGCGGGAGGAAAGTCCGGGCAGCAAAGAGTCGCCATACTTCCTAACGGGAAGGGGCGCGCCGCGCAAGCGGCGCGTCACAGAAAGCGCCACAGAAAAGATACCGCCGAACATGCATTGCCGATTCTAACGGACAGCAAGCATACGGCAAGGGTGAAAACGCGAGGCAAGAGCTCACGACGGGTACAGAGATGTACCTGATGGCAAGCCTTATGGGCTGAAAAACCAAATATACCGGATGACAAGGGTTGACTCGCCCGATGCCGGGGGGTAGGTTGATGGAGGCATCCGGCAACGGATGTCCTAGATTAATGATAGAGGGCCGCAAAACGGTTACAGAACCCGGCTTACAGGCTGCCGTTTTTTTATTATGATATGAAATATGAACTGATACTCTCTCCCGCCCTATTCGGGGGGAGGACGCTGGAGGAAGCCGACGCAACAGTGGCGGTGGACGTGCTGCGAGCCTCGTCGGCCATATGCGCAGCCTTTGTTGCCGGTGTGCAGGAAATAGTGCCCCTGGGAAGCCTCGAAGCGTTACCGCCGTACAAAAACCTGGGATACCTGCTGGCGGCCGAGCGCAACGGGGAAAAGGTGTACGGAGCCCAGTGCGGCAATTCGCCGACAGAATACCTAACGATGGATTTGAAAGGAGAGCGACTGGCCTATTCGACCACCAACGGCACCGTAGCAATCCGAACCGCCGCCCAAAGTGGAGGAAAGGTTTATGTGGGGTGTTTCGCCAACCTGACAGCGCTAGCGAAACGGCTGGCGAAGATGCAGCGCGTTGTTGTATTGTGTTCTGGATGGAAAGGCGAACCCTCGCTGGAAGACACCCTTTTTGGCGGCGCACTGGAGCGGAAAATAGAAGAGCTAGGGGTAACCGTAGAGCGAGTGAACGACGCAGCCGTGATGGCCACAACGATGTGGAGTGCCTGCAAAGGCGACGCCGCACAGTATTGCGCCACAGCGACACATGTGGAGCGGTTACGGCGATTGGGATGCGAAGCCGATATTGCATGGGCGATGCAGACCGACAGTTGCGATGTGGTACCCTATATGGAGAACGGGAAACTGAGAACAGAAAACGAAGGATAATCATGAGAAGGGGATACAGGATTGCGGTGTTGGCGTGTATGCTTCTGTCGGGAACGGCCGTCAGAGGACAGGAACCTGCAGACAGTGTGACGACGGAAACGGCGAGTGTGGATTGTATTGCAAGGGAAATTGTGTCGTACGCAAGGGCAACCGAGGAGCCCGGACGCGAGCCCCAGCAATTGGCGACACACCTCTTGTGGGAGATGCCTGCAGCCACTGCAGCATGGGGTTTGGCCGCTGTAGCCGGCACATCGCAATTCTATCTGGACGCCACCCAAAAGGCGAACAAACTGATAAGAGAGGAATTTCAGCTATGGCGTCGCGAACACACAGAAAACCAAGTGCTGACTTTTGACAACTATATACAATACCTACCTTTGTTTGCCGGGGTGGGATTGAAACTGGCCGGAGTGGAGTCGGATCACAACCTGTGGCAGATGGCAATGATTTCGACAGAAGGATTCCTGCTATCGTCGGCCATTGTATATCCCTTGAAACACATTGTAACCGAATGGAGACCCGACCGAGGGTCGTCCACCAGCTTCCCGTCGGGACATACGGCCACCGCCTTTTGCGGCGCAGAGCTACTGCGACTGGAATATGGAAAACAAAGCGGATGGATTGCCGCGGCAGGCTACACCGTGGCGGCGGCAACCGGAGTGATGCGCATCGACAACGACCGCCACTGGACGGGGGATGTGATAAGCGGCGCCTGCATCGGCGTTTTGGCAGCAGACCTGACCTACTGGATCAACAAGAAAATAGAACAGCACCGGCAAGTGAAACAGCATTCGGTGCAAAATGAAACGGGAGCCCTCCCCTACCTTTTATAGACCATGGAAAAATTCGAGATAGAAGCAATCGCCCATATCCGTTCCCCTTTCGGGGAGAAATTCGGCATACCGCGACAAAGCAATCTGGTAGCGTCGGTGACGTCGACCCTGGTTTTCACGCCCAAATACCGCAATGCAGAAGCGTTGAGAGGCATAGAGGATTTTGAGTATCTGTGGCTCATTTGGCAGTTTTCAGAAAACCGCGAGGAAGGATGGCACGCCACAGTGCGGCCGCCACGATTGGGCGGGAACCAAAGAATGGGAGTTTTCGCCACCCGGTCGCCCTTCCGACCCAACAGACTGGGACTGTCGTCGGTACGGCTTGTAGGCGTGACCCTACAAAGCTACGAGGGCCCCCTGCTACACGTAGCCGGAGCCGACCTGATGGACGGAACACCCATAGTGGACATCAAGCCCTATGTAGCCTACTGCGATGCACACGAGGGTGCCCGGAGCGGTTTCGCGACAGAACGACCCGAAGCACGACTGACGGTGGAATGGAAAAAAGATTTCGGATTGCCCGAAAGCGTCCGAAACGAGATTGCCGCCGTGGTGGCCCTCGATCCCCGACCCTCGTACCAAAACGATGCGGAACGCGTGTACGGAATGCACTACGGCCCATACGAAGTGCACTTCCAAGTCGTTTCGAACAGGGCAGAAATAACTAGTATTGAAAAAGTTAGATAGGCCGTTAACATTTTAACATTTTTTAACAACCGTAAGACGCAACAAAAAGCGTTCCAAATGTGTCGTGGGGACGATGAAAACAAATGAAGAACGACTAGTAGCTGGATGCCAGAAGAAAGACGAGAAGGCGTACAAGGAGTTGTACGAAAGCTATGCGCCGAAGTTGTTCGGAATATGCCGCCGATACTGCAAGACATCGGCAGGCGCCGAGGATGTTCTTCACGACGGATTCATCAAGATCTTTGAATCGATAGGGTCGTTGCGCGATGCGGGAGCCTTGTGGGGCTGGATGAAATCGACAATGGTACGCACAGCCATCAACTCGTACCACCGAGAAAGACCCGTGGCGAGCGAAGCAGCGCAGGACGAGCAGATGCTGGGCAGTCAGTATGACGGAGAGGAGATATACGATCAGATTGACATCGAATACATTCTGGAGGCCATCAGCGAACTGCCGCCGCAATACAGAGCGGCGTTCAACCTGTGCGAAATAGACGGATACAGCTATCCCGAGGCTTCGAAGATAATGAAAGTAACGGAAAGCACAGTCCGCACCAACCTGTTTCGCGCAAAAAAAATACTGGCGAACAAACTCAAACACATGGTAGAATAACAAGAACAATAACAGCATATGAGCTCACTGAAAGAAAGACTAGAACAGTACGAACAACAGCCCGACGAACGCGTATGGAACCGAATCGCCGAGACGATGCATGCCAAAGCCAGAAGGAGACGACTGACAACGGCAGGCATCGGTGCAGGCATTGTGGCCGCTGCAGCCATCATCGCATTGGTGACATTACGCAGCACACCCACGGAACCCGGTTCCGAGAGCCGTCAACAACTGACAGCGGCAACAGAAACCCAGACCCTCCATACTACGGCAGAGGCCGTTGTCGCAGCCAGCGAAAACGAGAACATGAATATGGAGCGCGAGGAACGCCCGACCCCCACGACGGAGGTGACTGTCGCCCCGCAAGCCTCAGACAACAACGCCGAAGAGACAGCTGACGCAACAGGGGTCCTCAATACGAACCGCACGACAGAGACGACAACCCGCGAAGAACGCACAGTTGCCCCGACTGTGACGACCCCCCGTGAGCACGAGACACCCACGACGAATTACAAACCGACACAAAACAACGCGACAACACAGAACACGGGCGAAACGAAGACAAACAAACAAAACACTCCCGCTCCCAAAGTGCAGAAATCGGGAACCGACAGTCTGGTGGTGTGGATTCCCAACGCCTTCTCGCCCGACGACCCGGTAAACGACAATGTGCGAGTCTTCAAGGTTTTCCCGAACAACAACGCGAGCATACTTTCGTATGAGATATACATCTACTCACGCACCGGCAGACAGGTGTACCATAGCCGCGACATCAATGCCGGATGGGACGGTACCGCCAACGGCCATGCCATGCCAATGGGAGCATACGTCTACATCATCGAATTGAACGACGCCGTCCATGGATTGCAACATAAGAAAGGAACCGTGACACTGATACGATAAGAAACCCTCCATAAAAATAGATTTCCCCCTGTCGACAAGAAATGCCCTTTCCGACCGACAGGGGGAAGTTTTTTTCGGGAAAAGAACACAATACAATTTTTTTTCGTATTTTTGCAGTTTGTAAAAACCGCAGGAATTGTTTGGACTTTACCCGCATACAATTGTATTGATTCTTGAAACACAATAGTTTATAAACAGGAAACATGAATATTAGGAACCTTTTGAAACTGACTGTGATAACAGGTATTACAGTGCTGTTGGCGGCATGCAAGGGCAACAAGGCCGTGATAGACCCAACCGTACGTCTGGCCTACGAGAAGGAGCCGACAGCCGAAAACATGGAGAACCTGTCGAAAGCATACGCCGGATTCATCAACAAGAACCGCAAAACAGGCAAAAAAGAGCCCGGAATATACAGCGACTATGCCGTGACACTGGTCAAACTGGGGCGTCGAGCCGAGGCAAACAGCTGGTTCAACAAGGAGATGGAAGCCTATCCCTCGTCACGTCAATATGTGATGCAGCTGAAGCGCATGCTGATACCCGAATACCAGAACAACAACAGCATAACGACCGATGAGGCCTCAATGGAAGGCGAAGAAGTCATGTCGGAACGCTCACGCAAAGAGGCCGAAGCCCGTGCTGCAGAAGTGATGGAAAAGAGCAACAAAGAGATAGAAAACGCTGTTCCCGAAATTGGTGACGACAACGAAGACGAGGACACCCCGAACGTCGAGGAAGAGGATGAGGATGACAACAACGAAAGCGAAGGAAAGGAGGCTGAAGAATGAAAAAGAATATCTGGATAATGCTGGCACTGGCCGCCATGGTTGCCGGATGCAAAGGAGAGAAGAAAATCAGCGCCTACCAAGACATCTATCAGGAGCGTCCGACGATGATTTATGTGGCACCGATACTAGACAAGGCCGAACGGAAAGTGGAGAAATACCCCACCGACATCGCCTACAACAATGAAATAAACACTGCTACAGCATATCTATACCAGACCATTGCACAGCCGTTGAAAAAAAGAGGATACTATGTGATAGGCACCGTGGCATCGAAAGAGATTGCCGAAGCCACCCAGCTGAGCGCGAAAGCACTGCGCAACGGAGACCTGTCGATGATGATGAAAGACTACGGCATCGACGCGGTGCTGATAGTGACCCTGCACCGCTGGCGCGAAGAGAATGGAAAATGGATAGCCTATCTGGAATACCAGTTGCGCTCGACAAAGAGCAACCATGACCTGATGCACACCTGGGTGATGGCGACGAAAGAGGTGCCCACCAATCTGAAGAACGACCCCATCATCATGAAACGCGACAAAGAATTCGCAAAGAAATTCGATTTCGACAACGGTACAGCACAACGGACTTTCCTGGTAGAGAAAGTGAACGACTATGTGTTGCGCAACCTGCCCATCAGCAGCATGCTCCGCCAATTTGAGAAAGACCTGTACCGTAGCGCCAACCCCAATTACATCAAGTACACCTGGACCGAGGACGGTGGCGCCGACGTGCAGCCCTGCGGTGTAGAGGAGTATGAAGAAAAGGCGTTTTTGTAGGGTTTAGTTTTTAGATTTTTTGATTTACATTCGATTATAAACATGAAGAAGTTTTTTTCACTGGCATTATTACTTATTGGGATACACAATGTCTTCGCCGTACCGGCATTTCCAGACTTGATACGGTTCCAGCAACCAAACAGTGAGGTATTTGTCAACATCTATCTGATGGGCGACGAGCGTGTGCATTGGGCCGAGACCGAGGACGGCTATAGCCTGCTGCACGGAGACGACGGCACGCTATGCTACGCGATGCTGAACGAAGCCGGCGAGATGGTAGCATCGGACCTCATGGCCACCAATGAAGAAGAACGCAGCACTGAAGTGAAAACATTCCTGTCAAAGATACCGAAACATCTGAGATACAGCCGCAACCAGATTGAGGCACTGAAGAAAATGTGGACTATGGTGGAGGATGCCAAAAGTGGTCCGAAGACGATGACCAATGTAATGGGCGAAAAGAAATTCCTGGTGATTCTGTTTGAATTCAACGACAAGTCTTTTCAGTACGGTGTATTGGATTTCAAGCGTTTGTTCAACCAGGTGAACTATTCGCTGAACAATGCGACGGGAAGCGTACACGACTATTATTACGATGTGAGCAACGGATTGTTTTCGCTACATGTCGACGTTGTGGGGCCCTATACCGGAACAGAGAACACCGCTTTTTACGGAAACACCGATAACGGATACCAATACTTTGCACACGAAGCCGTGGCCTACGCTTCAGAAGATGTGGACTTTTCAGACTATGACAACGACGGAGACGGATATATCGACGGACTGCATATCATCTTCGCAGGTCACGGAGAAGAGGCTGGTGCCAGCGTGAACTGTATCTGGTCGCACAAATGGAATATTTTCAACCCCCCGACATACAACAACACTGTGGTGGACGTGTATTCTTGTTCGCCGGAACTGTCGGGTCACCTAGGTGCCGAGATGACGAACATCGGAGTGGTGTGTCACGAGTTGGGCCATGTTTTCGGAGCCCCCGACTACTATGACACCGACTACGGTTCGAGCGGTGGAGAGTTTCCCGGACTTGGAACATGGGACATCATGTCGAGCGGCAGCTGGAACCGGAACGGCAAGACTCCTGCCAGCCACAATCCCTATACAAAACTATACATTTACCACTGGGTAACCTGCGACACAATAAACAACCACACGGGCGTACATGTGATGCATCCCGTAGGACAGGCGAACGCCGACTATCATCGTATCAATACGAGCACAAACGGCGATTTCTTCCTGCTGGAGAACCGCCAGAAGATAAAATGGGACCTGTATACGCCATCGCACGGATTGCTGGTGTATCATATACACCCTAACGCCCATGGAGCCAACTTGACCAACAAAGGCCATCCCCAGCAAATATACATCATGGCGCAGACAACCGACACGTTCCCCAACTCATCGCCCTCGAGCTACGGGACACTGATAGGAAACAGCGCTCCGTTCGCAGGGGAATCCAACCATCGCGACTCGCTGCCAGACAACAGCGTGCCTTCGTTCCGTCCGTGGTCGAGACAACCCAACGGAACCCCCTTGCGCAACATTTCGGACCGCACGGACGACAAACTGCTCTATTTCACAATCAACGGCGGTGAGCCCAATCCCATGGGAGTTGTAGCCGAAGCACTTTCGAACACAGCCATTCGGTTGGATTGGGAACGCTACGGGTCGTACGCTACAATGATAGTGATGAGCAAGGACTCCTTGTTCGGCACACCCACCGGGATTTACAATGCAGGTGACAGTATAGACGGAGACGTGGTGATATACAAAGGAAACGGCAATTCGTTCCTTGTGGAAGGGTTGGAAAGTGGACACATTTATCATTTCAAGGTCTTTTCAAACTGGAGACAGACACTGTATTCCAATGGTGTAGTCGTTTTTGGGGGGCCTACGAACTGTGAAGGAAGCGCATGGAGTAGTGAGGATTTTGAGTCCACTACGGTAGGTAATCTGCCACAATGCTGGTCCGGCAGTTGGAATACTGACAGTGTTCAAGGCGGGAAAGCCGCGACAGCCATCATTACAGATTCCTCACTTCAAAGTGCAGGACCCCAACAACTGACCTGTGCACCCCTAGTGTACGACACGGTACATGGGACAGTGCTGAAGTTCCGGTACTCGATGCCGGAAGGATGCGACGAAAGCACCACCTTGAAAGTTGAATATCATCGTGATGTACATTCCGAGTGGACAACACTGGCAAACTATCACTGGCACTTCGGCATGGCCGACTGGAACGAGGTTTACCTATACCTGAACAATGCCGGCGACTATAGTCTGGTACGGTTCACCTTGGATGGCAATGTTGGTTCAAAAGCCGCCATCGACGACGTTGAGTTACAGATTGGAGCACTTGTTTATGCAGAAAGTGACGAGAACGGAAGCATCAGTCCAAGAGGCTTCAGCGTGGTACCAAACGACGGAATTATCAGCTTTACCGTCAAGCCTTTGGGAGGGTATCAGCTGAAAAAAATCCGACTGAATGGTGCCACAATTCCTGCGGACCAGTATGAAACCGACACGAACAACATCACCATTTTCACCCTGAGCGGGCTGACAAACAGCAATATTATTTCCGCTGAATTCGAAAGAAATCTGGGAATTGTTACAGCAGAGAGCAGCACGCTGACGGTTTATCCCAACCCGACACACGGAATGGTGACACTAGAGGTTCCCGAGAGAAGCGAAGTAATCGTATATAATGCCTTGGGGCAAATTGTTTTAAGAAGAAAGAATGCGGCAGGTAAAGTCACACTGGATCTTTCAGACATGAGTAATGGAGTGTACATGTTGCATTGCGGCGGACAGACTGCACGAATTGTGAAACGATAAATGTTAAACAATTTTAAAAAATACTGTACATCATAACATTTGTGTATTTTTGCAGAACAAAACAACCCGAAAATAATCTTTAAAACATTAAAAAACAATGAAAAAAGTATTTTTATTCTTTTCCAGCGCACTGATTTGCGCAGTTATGGCTTCCTGTGGCGGCAATGCTGAGGCTACCGACAGCAACAACACCGACACCCTCAACAACGAGCCCAAGACCGAGGAACCCACCGTTGCCACTGAAAACAATGACAACGCTGTTGACATGGACGCTCGCGCCCAGGCTATCCACGATGCCGCTCAGCAGATCTGCAACTGCGGTGATGTTCTGAACTGCGTGAACACCGTCATCGACCAGAGCTTTGCTCAGTATGCCAACGACGCTGATTTCAAAGCCGCCGTCAAAGCCGAGGCTGAGAAATGCATCGCCAACAAGGTGAAAGACAAAGCTGTCGAAAAAGGTAAAGAAGTTGCCAAAGACGCTGCCAAGAAAGGCGTTGAGGAAGGACTTAAAGCTCTGAAAAAATAAGACAACAGAGACATTTTGAACACAAAAAACGCGACCCGTACGGGTCGCGTTTTTTTTCGTCAGTCCGATATTTTTCGGCTATTGAATATTTTTCGGTTGTTCAATATTTTTCGGCTGTTCAGTATTTTTCGGCTGTTCAATAAAACGATCAGATTCGATCGACATTCTGGACGATTTTGTAGGTGTCGACAGCAATGGCCAATTCCTCGTCGGTAAGCACCACGGCTGTGGTAACGCGGGCACCGGGCTTGCTGATAACGGCATCGACACCTGCGGTACGGTCGTTGAGGTCGAGATCGGTATCGACAGCGAGCCAGTCCATGTCTTTGAGGATGTCGTGACGCATAAACCAGGCGTTTTCGCCGATGCCGCCGGTGAAGACGAGGAGGTCGCAGCCGTTCATCTGGGCGATGAAGGCGCCGATGTATTTCTTGCAACGGGCGGCAAAGACTTGAAACGCCAGCGTATTGCGTTTCTCCCCTTTCTGAACGCCGGCCCAGATGTCACGCATGT
>JAEEGL010356206.1_pt1 | contig 25046 bp, 23 predicted proteins | sample 9134231 | NCBI WGS metagenome assembly JAEEGL01 (sample SAMN16246548, study PRJNA631951) | gut metagenome | biome: gut microbiome; feature: rumen; material: fiber-attached | host: Bos | place: Iran: Karaj | collected 2018-10 | reverse complement strand
TGTTTGTTAGTATGATTAATATTTAGAAAGAAGGACATATATGGAAAAATTTTTAAATGAAATGGTACAAGGCGAACAAGGTACTGTAAAAAAAGTTGTCGCAGAAGGAAAAATCAAAAGAAGATTATTTGACATGGGAGTTACACCAGGTGCTAATGTAACTTTTAAAAAAGTTGCACCACTTGGAGATCCTATCGAAATTAATATCAGAGGTTATGAACTTAGTTTAAGAAAAGACGAAGCTGATAAAGTATTAATGGAGGTTAAATAATATGAGATTTGCGTTAGCTGGAAATCCTAATAGTGGTAAAACAACATTATTTAATGCATTGACTGGAGCTACTGCTCATGTTGGTAACTGGCCTGGAGTTACTGTTGAGAAAAAAGAAGGTACATATAAGAAACTTTCTGAGAAAGTTCAAATTGTGGATTTACCTGGTATTTATTCTTTGTCTCCTTATACTCCTGAAGAAGTCGTTTCTCGAAATTTCATTTTAGATGAAAAACCTGATTGTATCATTAATATTGTTGATGCAACTAACTTAGAAAGAAATCTTTACTTAACAACACAAATTTTAGAAATTGACGTTCCTGTTGTTATTGCACTTAACATGATGGATTTAGTTAAATCATCAGGTAGAGAAATTAGAAAAGAAGATTTAGAAAAAACATTTAATGTTCCTGTAGTTGAAATATCTGCACTTAGAAATGAAGGCTTAAAAGAATTAATGGATGTTGCTTATAAAGAAGCATCTAATAAACGAGTAGGATTTACTGTTTTAGAAAACTGTAAATTTGCGTCATTAATTGAAAGCACTAAAAAAGAAATGGAAACAATTGGAATTGAAAGTCCATTATTCCATGCTGTTAAATTAATTGAAAATGATAGTGTTGAAATGGAAATGCATGAAGAAATCGCTAAAGGTGTTGAGAAATTAAAAACACAAATTCCACAAGATGAATTTGAAGGCGATTATGAAGCTGCTGTTGCTGATGGTAGATATCGTTATATCAGTGAACATTTTGCAGGTACTGTAAAGAAAGACGAAAATGAAGGACAATTACAAGTTACTAAATCAGACAAGATTGATAAGGTATTAACTCATAGAATTTGGGGTATTCCTCTATTCTTGATTATTATGTTTGTAATATTCCATTTTGTTTTCTCAAGTGATATATTGTTCCTTAATAGACTATTTGGTCTAGAAATTAATAATGAGGGTTGGATTAATTTCTTTATAGGTATGGGTGCTGAGTTTGATGAAGTGACTGGCGAGTTAATTGCACTTGAGGGTATCCCATCTCTTGGTGTATTCTTACAAAGCTGGATGGGCTGGTTAACTGGTTCATTAATTGATTTGTTTGCATCATTTATGCCAGAAGGAACATGGTATACTGGACTTGTTTGTGATGGTATTCTAACAGGACTTGATTCAATATTTAGTTTCTTACCACAAATATTGTTGCTATTCTTATGCATTGCAATTTTAGAAGATAGTGGTTATATGGCTCGTGTTGCTTTCATTATGGATAGAGCATTTAGAAAATTCGGTTTATCTGGAAAAGCATTTATTCCACTTTTAATGGGATTTGGTTGTAGTGTACCAGCAATGGTAGCAACAAAAACACTTGAAGATGAAAAAGAAAGAGATTTAACAATCGCTTTAACTCCATTCTTTAGCTGTGGAGCTAAAGCTCCTATTTGGGCAATGTTAGCATTTGCGATTGTTGGATCACTTCTTGGCGATATATTTGTATTTAGTATTTATCTACTTGGTATTGTGGTTGCAATTGTTGCAGCAATCTTAATTAAAGTATTTTCAAAAGCTCATGAAGTACCACCATTTATCATGGAACTTCCTGCATATCATAGACCACAATTTAAAAACTTAATGGCTAACTTATGGGAAAAGTTAAAACATTTCATTTATAAAGCATCTACAATTATTACAGCTGCTATCATCTTAATTTGGTTCTTATCTAACTTTAGCTGGGCATTCTGGCAAGGACTTGTAGAAATTGAAGATAGTATGCTTGTAGATATTGGAAATGTTTTAAAATATTTCTTCTATCCACTTGGATTCTCTCAAGGTGAACATGGTTGGATTTATTCAGTTGCAACAGTAACAGGCTTAATCGCAAAAGAAGATGTTGTAGCAACTATTGCTCAATTACTTGGAACTGTAGCTGAAGATGAAGAAACAGTTGGTCTTGCATTAATGGGTAGTTTAAGCAATGCGCAAATTTATGCGTTTGCTGCTTACAACTTATTCACATTCCCATGCTTTGCAGCTATTGCAACAATGAAAGCTGAATCTAGTAAGAAAGCATTCCCTAAGACACTTGCATTCTGGTTTGGAGGTTCATATGTAATCTCACTTGTTGTATATTTAGTTGGACTTGCTTTCCAAGCAGCAATAGTATTAGGTATTGTAGTATTACATGCATTAATAGCAGCTATAGTACTTTGTGGATATTTTGTATCTAAACATAGAAACAAAGCTAAAGTAGCTTAATTATTCTTGGCATAAATAAAAGAAAGGAGAATGTTTTATGAAGTGGTTTGAACCAATCATTATAATAATTGCGATATCACTAGTTGTAATTCCTTTTGCACTCGAAATCAAAAAAGCAATTACAGGTAAAGGCACTTGCGCATGTGGCTGTGGTGGATGCAATAAAAAAGATAAATGTTTAGCAAATTTCAAATCATTTGTATGTTCTTGTAAGGACAAGGATTTAAAACATTCATCTTTCAAAAAATAAAGAATAGAGGACTTATCGTTTGATAAGCCCTCTTATTTATTGACTTTAAATAATATATATGATAAAATATTAAAACGTAAATGGCCTGTTGGTGAAGTGGTTTAACACATAAGCCTCTCAAGCTTACATACACGGGTTCGAACCCCGTACAGGTCACCAGTTGTGTATAGGACTTTGCAATTGTTTAAGCACAAACTCAAATCTCACATGTTGTACAAAAATGCCATGCCTAGCTTAGCATCGTTGCTTAGACAAAAGTGTCAGACTACAAGTAAATAACATTAAAAGAAGACTCTGCTAGCTGCAGGGCTTTTTTTGCGCTGTGCTGAGCTTATGCTTAACTTTTTTTATGCTTTGTGCAAGTTTTATGCAAATTATTAGCAAAGGTGCTCGCAAATAAAACAATACACGATATAATGCATGTACGGAGCAAAAGATTCTAAAATTAAATTTTAACAATATAGCTCTGTGTTAACTTGAGATAGATCAAATCACAGGGCTTTTAATATTATTCATTAAATGAATATTAATTTGAATAAAAGTGATAAAAATGATATAATTAAATAGTAATTGGAGAAAGAATAAATATGAAAAAAATAAAGTCTTTATATGAAATATTAATTTATTCATCCTTGATAATGTTATTAAGCATAATAGTCGTTATAATAATTATGAAATATAATAGTAATACTATTTTAGTCATAATAGCATATATGTGTATTCCATTCATCGCAGTAGCAATAATAAAACTATTGGCTATTCCATCTTATATCATTATTAATGACAATCAAGTGAAGGCTATTAATTATCCATTGCTTGCAACTAATAAGTACTATGAAGGTAAAAGAAGTCTAATTCTATATAATAGAGAAATATATATAAATGATATAGAGAAGCTAGAATTGATTAAACTAACAAAAGAAGAACAAATTACATATACAGGATATAGACACTTATTTCATAAATATTTAAAGTTTAGTTTAAAAAATGGAAGCCCTAAATATATTTATGTAGGAATATATTCAGCACATCAAATAGATAAGATTATTGAGTTTATTAACAGGAAAATGTTAGCGCAAGTTTATTTATAAATTAAGTATAGTATAATAATAATGAAAGGGGATAATTGCCATGAAAAAAAGTATAATAGTTCTCTTAATTATATCGTTAATTAATCAAGCATTCACTGGTTTTTTTGCTTTTGTACCAATGGGAATGATGTGGGTATATTCAATGATTATACCATTATTTAATGGGGTTATTTATTTAGCTATTTTTTTCTTATTGATTATCGATAAATATGGAATAAGGTTGAACATACCATTATTATTAATGCTCTTATTTATTCCAATATATTTGTATAGTGCTGTAAATATTTCGACTGTAGGCGATTCGCTCTATTTTTGGTTCTCAGTATTTACAGGTTTGTATATATCTATTTTGTCAATTTTGATATTAGTTTTCCGCAATAAATTATCAATGTTTTATTGGACTTCTTTTAAAATTTTTTCTATAGAATATCTTATAGCTTGTATAATATTTGTGATTATATCATTAATGATAGATTCATATTATTATAGTTTTGATAGAGATGAACTAGCTGATAAAAAATATTTGTTTTATTTCTCTTTGTATATTTATATCATCTTATTACTTGTATATATTATCCTTGTTTCCATTTTTATTATACGGGCAATTTTACAAAAGAATAAAAAGAAGTAAAGAAAGGCTCTGCATACAAGCGGGGTCTTATTTTATCAAAAAATATAAAGTGTGTAAAAGAACAATATAAGTAACTAAAAGTAACAACAATAAAAGCAATTATAATGTATAATGATTATATAGGAGGCATACACTATGTTTAAAGATAAATTGAAAGAATTACGAGAAAAAGCTGGGTTATCTCAAGAACAGCTTGCTAGTATAATATATGTTTCACGCAGTGCTATAGCAAAATGGGAATCAGGTAATGGTGTTCCAAGTGATGTTAATTTGAAAGCAATTTGTGATTATTTTGGTGTAGAAGAAGATTATTTGTTGGATAGAGAAGATTTAAAGGAAGCAATATCTGATTTAGATCAGAAACAAGCTAATTTAAAAATAATATTTTTTTCATCAATAGTATTTATTATTCTTTTCTGTTTGATTGTTGGAGGGCCATATTATATTCTTCATAGAATTGCTATACTATTAACATTAGCATATTTTATTATAAAATGTTTTATGGCTAACAATAAGTTAAACAAAGCAATATGTATTGTTTTTTTAGTGATGAGTATAATAATAAGTATTATTAATTGGCTAATAATGGCAATACCAGAGCCATCGCATCTTTTCAGAATATTCACATCTATGAAAAAAATGAATATAAATGGTATGAATATTGTGTTATCGCAACTATCATCAATTCTAAATATATCAATGTATTTAGCATATAGTATTTTGTTTATAATTCATAATAAAATAAATGCGAAGAAGAAATAGAGATTCTGCAAGCTATGCAGAATCTTTTTTATATTTTAAAGTAACAGTAAAAACCAATCAATATCCTTGAATATTATGTTTTAACATAGTATAATACAATTATAAATTTATATTTTAAATGGAGAAAATAGAAATATGAAATCGAAACATTCTATTTTTTATATTAGCATACTAATTTTGCAGTCTTTGTTGATTGTTGCCATTTTGGTAATTCGCGGTATAAATAGTAATTATATAGATCCAGAATATACAGCGAAAACTTTTGAAGGTACTCTTGAATCCAGGGAGTATACATTTGATGGTTTTAGTAAGTGCTATTTTTTAAATAGTTATGATCCAATAACAGATTTTTCAAAAGGAACAGAGTTTAAAGGCGCAATTCCTAATTTAAGAATCATAGATAGTGATGAATACAAAGTAGTGATAGAAGCTAATAAAGATTTATTTGATGCGATAAAAATAGATGTTTACAATGAAAAAGACTCCATTAAATCTTTAACTATTGCTTTTAGTGATGATTGTTATCTCCCAGTTCATGTAAATGATTTATCATATGCTTATGATGCCGGATTATATATCACATTTGATAAATTTGATGTAACTATATATGGTAAAGTACAAAGTTTATTATCCGACAATGCTTTAAATCTTAGTTATATGGCTCCTCAATGTGAAAAAATGTATATTAGTTTAGAAAATGATAAAAAAGTTAATGCTAATATATATAACATTGATACAAACGAATTTGAATTGCGTTGCGCCGATAATGATAAAATTAAGTTGGCTGGAAACGTAAAAAACAAAGCGAGAATATACTCGTATGGAAATGCGAAAATAGATGCTAATGATTTAATAATTGGAACAAAAGATTTTAATATTTATTCCGGTTTTCTGGCATTAAGTTATGTAAAATGTAGTGATAGATACTATGTGGGAGCATTATGGTTTTATGGAGATTCTATTACCATACATCTAATTATAATTTTCTTACTTGTGTTTCCTTATTTTCTAATGAATCGTATCATCTTTTATGTTTGCGTAAGGAAGGAAAGGAAACGTAACTTGCAATCTATTTCAAAATAGATTATTGTTCACAGTTTAATATTACGTTTCAGAAATAAAAAATTATATTTGTAAAAAATATAAGATGTATAAACAAAAAAGACTCTGCAGCTTTGCAGAGCCTTTTCTTGTTAAATGATTACTTGTTTTTATTTTTCTTTTCTTTACTACGCTTATCATTAATAATAGCCATTTCTTTAGCAGTAATTAATGTCCATCCGTTTTCTTTGGCAGCATTGACACAGCCTTGAAGAACTAATTTTAAGAATGCTCTTGGTACTTTTACAAGCATCATAAGGGCATCATCACTAAATTTAACTACATCATCAGCTCTATCAGCGGCATATCTTAAAGAGGATAAATCGATTGTTCGATTAGGGATTGGAACAGCATCTGGTTTTTGATAATCACTGCACCAGAAGAATTTAGAATCTCTGTATCCCCAGTTAGTAGGTAAAGGACAGAAGTTCTTTTTATTTACACCATTGATAATTGCATCATAATACTTTTCTTTCATTAGAATACGATCTACTTTTAAAATAAAGTGTGCACCATATTTAGATGTTATACCATTGAAATCATGATATGGGCCATCATATTCTTCTTTAACTTCAGCATCAAATCCATTATCTAATTCACTCCACCATGAACATTCAAATACTTGGAATGCTTCTGTAATTACTTTTGGATAATTTTCTTCTGGATTTTCTTCTTTTAAGATTCCATCTTCAAGATGAAATTTGAAATTCTTCATTTTTTCTTCTGGTGTATCACCAGGAAATCCTAGGTTTACACATTGTTCAAAGTTTTTCTTTGAATAAGGAATAAAATTGATTGTGCATTTTCCATGTCTAATAAGACCTTTGGCAGTATTAGATGTGTTTCTACATTCTAATACCATAGCATAATGATCTTTACCAGCTATGTAATATGGAAATACTAAAGAATAAGCACCAAAGCTTGTATTCTCTCCTTTTTCATCTAATGTTCCAATTAAACATAGTGGCATTGGAAAAAACGATGATGTTTGGTAGAAATTATCTACGATTCTTAAATTCTTAAAACTACTCATTTGATATCTCCTTTTTTATAATTTCAATAAAGCGTTAATTTCATCGCCTTCTTTTAGGTATTCTTTGAAATGTTCTTCAAATCCAAATGAAGCATATAACTCTTTTGCAACTGTATTTGATGGTTCATACGAAAGAGTGATATATTCAGCTTTTCCAGATGGTTCTGTTTTAATAAAATCAAGAGCTTGTTTAAAAGCTTCTTTACCATAGCCATTTCTTTGATATTTTTTATCAATCATAAAACGCCATATGAAATAATAATGTTTGCCTACATATGATTTGTATTCATCACTTTGAAGCCATTCTTCATATTCTTCACCAGTCCAATCATCACTATAACCAATTTGGATAAAACCGATAACTGTTTTTCCTTTATAGATTGCAAATGCGTAAACTGGGTCTCCGTCAGATAAAGCTAAAAAAGCATGAATTAAACTATAGTCATTACTTGCTACAAAATTTTCTTGTTCTTTAGTAACACGGAGTTTTAATATTTTTTCATAATTATCCCAATCAACCTTTTCTAAGTGTATTTGCTTTTTCATAATAATTCTCCTCCATATAATATTATATCACTTTTGAATATAAAACGAAATGTAAAGTAGTTTTATCATATTTATAGAAATATTTATAATAATGTGATATAATAGTTAGCAGTGGCTAACTTAGGAGAATTATATGAATAAATATGTTTTAAAAATAAATGGTATGAGATGTGGAATGTGTGAAGCACATGTTGAAAATGAAATTAGAAAAAGTATTAATGTAAAAAAAGTAAAAGCATCACATATTAAAAATGAATTAATAGTTATAACAGAATTAGAATTAGAAGAAAATGATTTTCATAATGTGTTAGATAAAACTGGATATGAAATAAAATCATATAAGAAGGAAGTTGCAGTTAAAAAATTATTTGGATGGAGGTAAATATGAAAGAATATATATATCCTATCATCGGTATTTCTTTAATATTTGTATGTACTACAATTGGTGCTTTATTTGTGTTTTTTATTCGTAAAAAAGAAATATCACCAAACTTGTCTAAAATATTTACTGGCTTTGCAGCTGGTGTAATGTTTTCAGCATCCTTCTTTTCTTTAATTAAGCCAGCACTTGAAAGTGATGTTGCTTATATGAATGCTTGGTTGATTGTTGCTATATCAATTATATTAGGCGCTTTATTCTTATGGGGAATTGATAAGATAGTACCTCACCTTCATCTTGGCGATAAAGAAGAAGGATTGCATAACAATAAGATGTCAAAAACTTCTAAGATGTTTTTGGCGGTAACAATTCACAATGTGCCAGAAGGCCTATCTGTTGGTATTGCCTTTGGTGTAGCACTTGCAAATGGTGGAAGTAGGGAATTACTTCTTGGTGCATTGCTACTTGCAATTGGTATAGGTATTCAAAATATTCCAGAAGGAGCAGTAGTATCACTGCCAATAAAGGCAGAAACTGCATCAAATAAAAAAGCATTCTTATTTGGAATGTTATCAGGAATTGTGGAACCAATTGCTGGTGTATTAGGTTTATTCCTTGCTATGCAAATACAGGGTATAATGCCATGGGCTTTAGCTTTTGCAGCTGGTTGCATGATTTATGTTGTAGCTGAGGAGATGATACCAGAAATGACAAGTGAAGGTCACGATCATTTTGGTGTTTGGACATTTATTGTTGGATTTGTGATTATGATGATATTAGATTGTATGAATATTTAAAAAAGGACTTTTAAAGTCCTTTTTTATTTATATGTTTTAACATGATCAATGAATGCTTCATCAATTAATGATAATGGCTTTCCTTTTAACCACACAAATAAATATTCAATATTACGTTCTGGATTTACAACTTCTTTAACAATAATATCTTTATTGGATATATAAGATGTTTTTGGAAATAAGCTAATGCCGATGTTGTGACCAGATAAAGCTGCTACATCTAGATAATTGTCCATCTTACAAATAATGTTTGGTTTAGCACCTATTTCTTTAAACCATTTATTAATCATAATATTAACTGAATCCCTACTTGGAACAATCAAAGCTTGATCTTTAAGTAAACTTAGATCAATAGTATTGCCAGGTAAACTTGCAAGAGGATTTTTAATACTCATAAATGCTGTCATACGTTCACTTCCAACACTAAAGCTATTTAGTAAGGTATTATCACATGGTGCAGTGATTACTGCTAAATTGATTAAACCACTTCTTAGTTTTTGAATTAGCTCATCGCTATTGCCATCAATGATGTTGAAGTGAACATTTTTGTTTCTATTATAAAATGATTCAATCCATTTTGCAGCAATATTAGGAGCTGAGCCTTCTACAAGACCAATGTAGATTGTGCCACTCATACCATTGTTTAAGGCTTTGACATCATTTTTAGCCTTGTTAGCAAGAAGTAATATTTCTTTTGCGTGACGATATAATAATTTTCCAGACTCAGTTAATTGTAGAGATCTTTTACCTCTAATAAAAAGAGTAGTATTTAATTCTTTTTCCAAAGCATGAATTTGGGCACTAAGTGGTGGTTGGCTAATACAAAGTTTAGTTGCTGCCCTTGTAATATTTAATTCTTCAGCAACAGTTACGAAATAAGATAATGTTCGAATATCCATATAGACTCCTTTTACCATACGAAAAAAGTATGATTACTATAATATTATATGTATTTGCTTTTATAATGTCAAGATATTATAATGGTGGTGTATTAATTATTTTACAAAAAGGAGAGAAGAATATGTTAAGCATGGATGAATTATTTGGTATTGATGTTTTTTCTAAAAAGGTTATGAAGACAATGCTTTCAGCACCTATCTACAAAAGACTAGAAGAAACAATTAACGAAGGAAAGAAATTAGATAGAGAGATTGCAGATGAAGTAGCAAGTGCTATGAAGAACTGGGCAGTATCTAAGGGTGCTACTCATTATACACATTGGTTCCAACCAATGACAGGAATTACTGCAGAAAAACATGATGGTTTTATTTCATTTTCTGAAGGTGGAAATGTAATAATGGATTTTTCTGGAAAAGAATTAATAAAAGGAGAGCCAGATGCTTCAAGTTTTCCATCTGGAGGCTTGCGTTCTACATTTGAAGCAAGAGGCTATACTGTATGGGATCCTACCTCTTATGCTTTTGTGAAGGGTAAGACTTTATATATTCCTACTGCTTTTTGTGCATTTAGTGGCGAAGCGATTGATAAAAAAACACCACTTTTAAGATCAATGGATGTCTTAAGTAAGCAAGCACTTCGTGTTTTAAAATGTTTGGGTGTTGTTGCTTCACGAGTTCTACCAATGGTCGGTGTTGAACAAGAATATTTCTTAATTGATAAAGAAGTCTATAAAAAGAGAAAAGATTTAATTATTTGTGGTCGTACCTTATTTGGTGCACCATCTCCAAAGGATCAACAATTAGATGATCATTACTTTGGAATGATTAAACCAAGAATTCAAGCATTCATGGAAGAACTAAATGAAACATTATGGCGTCTTGGCATTCCTGCAAAGACTGAACATAATGAGGTTGCACCATCTCAACATGAGCTTGCACCTATTTATGAGAGCTGTAATATTGCTGCTGACCATAATCAACTTACAATGGAAATTATGCAACGTGTTGCAGATAAACATGGACTTGTATGCTTGTTGAATGAAAAACCATTTGCGGGTGTAAATGGTTCTGGTAAACACAATAACTGGTCACTAGCTACAGATACTGGCTATAATTTACTTGCACCTGGAAAGAACGAAAAAGAGAATTTAATATTCTACTTATTCTTAACAGCAATTATTAAAGCTGTAGATGAATATCAAGATTTACTTCGTATTAGTGTTGCATCAGCAAGTAATGATAATAGACTTGGAGGAAGTGAAGCTCCACCAGTAATTGTGTCAATGTTTTTGGGAGAAGAATTAAGTGATATCTTAGATTCTATTGCAAGTGATTCTACTTTAAGTGAAAGAAAAAAGAATGTAATGGAATTTGGTGTAAATTCTATCCCTGAATTTGTGAAGGATAGTACTGATAGAAATAGAACATCTCCTTTCGCATTTACTGGTAATAAATTTGAATTTAGAATGTTAGGTTCTTCAAATTCTATTTCTTGCACAAATATAATGTTGAACTCAGCTGTTGCTTATACACTAGAATCATTTGCGGATAAATTAGAACAAGCAAAAGATGTAAGTGCCTGCGTTCATAAAATTATTAAAGAAGAATATAAAAAACATAAACGTATCATCTTTAATGGCAATGGTTATGGAGAGGAATGGATTGTGGAAGCAAAGAAAAGAGGCTTATTAAATCTCCCTTCAACTCCTGATTGCCTACCATATATGATAGAAGAAAAGAATGTTAAAATGTTTTTAGAAACTAAGGTATTAACTGAAACAGAAATTGATGCAAGATATAATATTCAACTAGAAAATTATTCCAAATCAATGTTGATAGAAGCAAGCACAATGTTAGATATGGCCAAGAAAGAATATTTACCTGCTATTATCAAATATCAACGTGTTCTTGCTGATAGCGTAAAGATAAAAAAGGATATTGGTTTAGACAAAGGATATAAATATGAATTAAGTGTAATTAGTAAGCTTGATTTAATAAGTGAATCAATTTATAAACTTGTTGAAAAATTAGAAAAAGAATTAGTATTAGTTAAAGATAAAGAAGGCTATGATAAATCAAAATATATTTGTGATGTTATTAAGCCTTTAATGTTTGATTTAAGAGAATATGTCGATAAAGCAGAAGTATTATGTGCTGAAGATGCATGGCCTCTTCCAAGTTATAGCACATTATTATTCTCTATTTAGGAGGATTTATGGCAAAATTTATATTTGTAACTGGTGGAGTTGTATCATCACTTGGTAAGGGTATTGCTGCTGCTAGTATTGGAAGATTACTTAAAAATAGAGGCCTTAAGGTCTTCATGCAAAAATTTGATCCATATATCAATGTAGACCCAGGTACAATGTCACCATATCAACATGGTGAGGTATTCGTAACTGATGATGGTGCGGAAACTGATTTGGACTTAGGCCATTATGAGAGATTCATTGATGAGAATTTAAGTAAAAGAAGTAATATTACTACTGGTAAGATATATCAATCTGTCATCAATAAAGAAAGAAAAGGTGAATATCTAGGAGCAACTGTCCAAGTAATTCCCCATATCACTAATGAAATAAAGAATCAACTTGTGAAAGCTGAAAAAGAATCAGGTGCAGATGTAATTATTACCGAAATTGGTGGTACTGTTGGCGATATTGAATCACTTCCATTTTTAGAAGCAATAAGACAAGCAAGAAGAGATTTTGGATATGAAAACACAATGTATATTCATAATACCTTAGTTCCATATTTAAGAGCTGCTGATGAAATAAAAACAAAACCAACACAGCATTCAGTAAAAGAATTAAAAAGTATTGGTATTCAACCAGATATCATAATACTTAGAACTGAAGTTGATATTAGTGAAGCACAAAAAGAAAAGATTGCATTATTTTGTGATGTAAAAGAAGATGCTGTAATAGTAGCTAAAGATGAAAAAATATTATTCAATGTTGTTAATGCGCTACATTCTCAACATATTGATGATTATATCGTTAATCATTTCCATTTGGATTGTAAAGAAGCAGATATGACTGAATGGAATGAAATGATAAAAAGAATTAAAGCATCAAAAGAAGAAATCCATATTGGACTTGTTGGTAAATATGTCCAATTACATGATGCATATTTATCTGTAAGTGAAGCTTTAAAATCTGCTGGCTATTATTATTTAAAGAAAGTAATTGTACATTATATAGACGCAAATATTGTAAATGAAGAAAATGTAGATGAAATTATGAAAGATATTGATGGTATATTAGTACCAGGTGGATTTGGAAAAAGAGGATCTGATGGTAAGATATGTGCTATTAAATATGCAAGAGAGAATAAAATACCAATGCTTGGTATATGTTATGGCATGCAACTTGCAGTAATTGAATATGCAAGAAATGTGTTTGGTTATAAGGATGCTGATTCTACAGAGATTAATCCTGATACTAAACATCCAATTATATATTTACTTCCTGATCAATATGCAGGTATAAATATGGGAGGAACACTTAGACTTGGTTTATATGATTGTCATTTAATTGAGGATAGTTTAGTATATAAAGCCTATGGAAAGTCAGATATTAAAGAGCGTCATCGTCATCGATATGAATTTAATAACGATTATATGAATGTGTTAAGTAAAGATTTAAAAGCAGTTGGTATCAATTTGAATCAAAATTTAGTCGAAATTGTGGAATTAAAGAATCATCCATTCTTTGTAGGATGTCAATTTCATCCAGAATTTTTATCTAGACCAGAAAGACCACATCCATTATTTAGAGAATTTATTAATGCTTGTATTAAAAATAAATAGAAATGTGTTATACGGAGGAAGATATGTCAACTTTAGTAATTGAAGGTAGCCAATGGGGCGATGAGGGAAAAGGAAAAATAACTGATTATTTTGCACAACAGGCTGATGTCGTTGTAAGAAGCCAAGGTGGAAATAATGCAGGACATACAATTACAATAAATAATGAAAAATACGCACTTAGAAGTATACCATCAGGTATTTTTAATCCCCATACTAAAAATATACTTGCTAATGGAATGGTTATAAATCCTAAACAACTATTAGAAGAATTACATGGTTTGGAAGCAAGAGGTATTAAAGATTATCAACTATATATCTCAAATAGGGCTCATATAGTTTTACCTTATCATGAAATATTAGATGGAGCATATGAGGAATATAAGGGATCTTCTAAGGTAGGTACTACAAAAAGAGGTATTGGCCCATGCTATTCTGATAAAGCAAATCGAATTGGTATTAGAATTGGAAACTTTATTGATGAAGAAGATTTTAAAGCTTCTTTAGAAGATGCATTAAAAATCAAAAATTTAGAATTAAAGATGCTAGGATTAGCAACATTTGATGTAGATACTATTTTTAATGAATACAAAGAATACGCAAAAGAAATTAAAAAATATGTATGTGATACATCGCTTTTAATTGAAGAAGAAATAGAAAAATGCTCTAAGGTTTTATTTGAAGGAGCACAAGGAGCAATGCTGTGTCTTGATCATGGCACATATCCATATGTAACTTCATCATCTCCTGCTGCTGCAGCAGTACCAGTAAACTGTGGAATTGCGCCATCTTATATTAAGGATGTACTTGGAATATGTAAAGCATATACAACACGTGTTGGTGAAGGCCCATTCCCAACAGAGATTGATTCTGATGTTGCATCTTATATTAGAGAAAGAGGACATGAATATGGTACAGTCACTAAAAGACCAAGAAGAATCGGTTGGCTTGATGCTGTTGGGCTAAAATATGCAAGAAGAGTATCTGGTATTAATTATTTGGCTTTAATGTTACTAGATGTATTATCTGGTCTTGATGAAATTAAAATATGCTGTGGCTACTCTTTGGATGGCAAATTAATTGATTATGTACCTGCAACAATTAAGGAATTAAATAAGGTTAAACCGGTTTATATAAGTATGAAGGGTTGGATGGAAGATATTTCTAATGTAAAAAGCTTTGAAGAATTACCAGAAAATGCTAAAATATATGTAAGGAAGATTGAAGAACTTACAAACACAAAGGTAGTTCTTATTTCAGTTGGACCAAATCGAACACAAACTATCGAACTTGAAAAAATCTTCTAATTAATTATAAGAGGACAAATATGATATTAAGATATTCAAGAGAAAAATTACGTAATATTTGGAGTGATGAAAACAAATTTAACACATTTCTTAAAATAGAAATATTAGCATGTCGTGCTTGGAGTATTTTAGGACGTATTCCTAAAGTTGATGTCGATAAAATTGAAGAACACGCAAAGGTAGATGTCAAAAGGATTCAAGAATTAGAAGAAATAACTAAACATGATGTGATTGCTTTTACAAGGTCCGTAAGTGAAACATTAGGTGATGAGAAGAAATGGGTTCATTATGGACTTACATCTACTGATGTTGTTGATACTGCAAATGGCTATATTTTAAAACAAGCCAATGATATCATACATGATGACTTAATAGCTTTCCTGGATGTTTTAAAAGAAAAAGCTATTAAATATAAAAACACTCCTTGTATTGGTAGAACTCATGGTATTCATGCAGATATCACTTCATTTGGACTAAAGTGGGCACTTTGGTATGAAGAAATGAAAAGAAATCTAAATAGATTTAATATTGCTAGAAAAGACGTAGAATGCGGTAAGATTAGTGGAGCAGTTGGTAATTTTGTGAATGTTGATCCTTTTGTGCAAGACTATGTTTGCAAGGAATTAAATATTAGTTCTGCAAATATTTCAACTCAGGTTCTTCAAAGAGACCGTCACGCATATTATATGGCAACATTATCTTTAATTGCATCTAGCTTAGAAAAGATTGCTACTGAGATTAGAAACTTACAAAGAACAGAGATTCATGAAGTTGAAGAAGCCTTCCAAAAAGGACAAAAGGGAAGTAGCGCAATGCCACATAAAAGAAATCCAATCTCATCAGAAAATATTTGTGGATGTGCAAGAATAATGCGTGGATATATGCTATCTGCATATGAAGATATTAATTTATGGCATGAAAGAGATATTTCTCATTCATCAGTTGAAAGAATAATCCTTCCTGATGCTACAGAATTATTAGATTATATGCTATATCGATTTAAAAATGTAATTGATAATTTAGTTGTATATGAAGATCAAATGCTGAAAAATATTAATAAGACTAATGGAATTATTTATTCACAAAGAGTAATGAGTGCTTTAATTGATAAATCAATGTCAAGAGAACAAGCATATGATTTAATTCAAAATATCGCAATGAATGCTTATGATAAAGGAATTTCATTTAAAGAATTGATATTAAATGATAAAGGAGTTTCACAATATCTAAGTAAAGAAGAAATTGATGAATGTTTTAAGAATGATTATTATTTACGTAATGTCGATACAATATATAAAAGATGTGATATTAAGTAAGACTCTATTAAATAGAGTCTTTTTAATATTCTTTTAATGAAAAAATAATATAATATATAACAAGGTGGAATTATGAAGAAAATAATAACAAAAATTATAATGATTGCAGCCTATATTATTTTTATAGTATCTTTCACAATTTGCGCAATTCATTTTATTTTTCCTAATATTAAAATGCCATTTGTGGATGTTTCACTTTCTCTTGCTTTTTTCTCATCACTTGTGATAATTGTTGGAACATTGGTTTTTTTAAACAAAAACTCCATGAAAGAGAAAAAACATAATAAGGCGAATAAGACTATTTTTATATTAAACACAATTTATTTTATCGCTTCTAATACTATTCTATTCTTTTTAACATTTGTGCTTGTAATAGGTGTAGTTGTATCTGCCTTCTGGCATAAAAAGAATGAACTTGAACTTGGCTTCAATTCTAATTATTTAATATCTGGTGATTTATATATAGGCGATATTGTAAATGATACAGATATTGAAATCAAATTTAATGGTAAAGTTAATTTAGATAATGTAGAATATTTAATATTTGACAATACCGATGTAAAAACATTAAAAATTAATGGAAATATAATTGAAGTTACAAAATATGAAAGTACAGATATCAGTGAATACAAGGGAATATGTGATTATGAATTAGATGCATATTTTGAGGTAGATTATGGAACTGTAGATGGATATAGAGGATATAATCTTATAAATTCATATAATAAAAATGTCAATATTGAATTATCACCTAATTATATGATCAATGTTAATGATGATTTATATGATTCTTCACATTTAATATCTGATAAAGGAACTCCATATCAATATCGATATATGAACGCGCAAATGACTGCAAGATGGATATTATTTATAGAATATATAATTAACATACCTGTATTTATTTATTTTGGTATTTATTATTCAATTAAAGACTTAAAAAAGAAGGACAATTAATGTCCTTTTTTAAATTTGATTTATAGTTTCTATATTGTTTTTTTCAAAATTGTGATATAATATATAAAGTTTTTGATAAAACAAGGGGAAGAATTATGGAAAAAACCGATATGAAAGTAAAAGGAATTCCAATTAGAAAATTAAATTATATAATGGCTGCTATTACTTTAATAGTATCAATAGTATTATTAATTGTTTCTTATAATACTATTGCTGTGTATGATAATTTAAATGAAAAAACAGAAATGTTTATGGAAGGTCAAAAAAGCGCAACTGATATGCAAGATGCATCAGATTATTTGACTGAACAAATTAGATGCTTTGTACAATCTGGTGAAAAGGGATATTTAGATGCGTATTTTTATGAAAGTGATATTACTAAAAGAAGAGAGAAAGCTTTAGAAAAATTAGCTGTCACATTTAAAGAAAGCCCTGAATATCAAGATTTGGAAAAAGCTAAGGAACAATCAATGATATTGATGGAAACTGAATATTATGCAGCAAGACTTGCAATTGAAGGTTTTGGATATGATGTTACAACATATCCACAAGCTATTCAAGATGTTGTTTTAAGTAATGAAGACTTAGCACTTACAAGTGATGAAATGAAAACAAAATCAAGAATGTTAGTATTTGATGATAATTATCATAATCAAAAAGATATCATTTCTTCTAAAACACAGGAATGTTTAAATAAATTGGTTAATAAATTAGAAGAACAACAAACAAATGCATCAAAGAAATTTGATACAATTATTAAGGTTCAACAAGGATTAATAATCGCCTTAATCACAATTGTATTGATAATTGTTGTTCTAACTACTGTACAAGTAATAAGACCACTTATAAAAGCAATCCCTAATATTAGAGATGATAAACCTATTCCAATTAGTGGTTCTGAAGAATTTAGATATTTAGCTAATACTTACAATCGAATTTATGAAGAGAATAAGAATCAAAAAGAGGAATTAGCATATGAAGCATCTCATGATCAATTGACAGGTGTATTCAATCGAAAGGGATTTGAAGATATCTTAAATCATGTTAGTCATTCAAAAGTAGCCTTACTTTTAATTGATATCGATAAATTCAAAAGAATTAATGATACCTATGGTCATACTGAAGGTGATAAGGTATTGATGAAGATGACAAAGGTAGTTGCTAAATACTTCAGATCAAGTGATACTCTTTGTAGAATTGGTGGCGATGAGTTTGTAATGTTCATCAATGGCATTGGTGAAGAAAGTAGCGTAATCATCGAAAAAAAGATTAGAGATATTAATGTTGAACTACAAAAAGGTGAAGATGAAATTGCACCTGCATCTATCAGTGTTGGTGTCGCATTTGGTGATAATGAAGAAGGCATGAGAATTTATAAAAAAGCTGATATTGCCCTTTATCAAGCAAAAGAAAATGGCAGATGTGCTTGTGCTTTTTATAAAGAAGAAAATAATTAATAATAAAGATGTTATTTTGATATGATATCGTCAAAGTAACATCTTTTTAATTTATTATAAGAAAAAGATATCAAAAATTATGATTTTGTGGTATTATATTATTATAAAAATAAATTGGTTGAAGGAGTTATTTTATGATTACATGTTTTATAATTATTGGAATTGCGTTTATATTGATGATTTATTATATCATTTTAAAATCAAAGAAATATGACGCAAAAGAATTAATGGTAAAGATTAGTGTTTCTTTATTATTTGTTGCCCTTGCTTTAGTTGCAAGTTTAAAAGCAAGCTCATTTGGTCTAATTAATGTACTTATAATATTAGGACTTGTGCTTGGCTTAATTGGTGATATCTTACTTGATTTGAAATATATTGATACTGAACGCACAAAGATATATACATATGGTGGATTTATTGCGTTTGGAATTGGCCATATTTTATATATGTCTGCCCTTATTTCATCTTTTTATAAACAAGGTGGTATTTTATTTATCATAATTGCGATAGCGATTGATTTAATTGCGTCTGTGCTTACAATATTATTAGAGAGACCACTTAAATTAAATTATGGTAAAATGAAGATGATTTGTTTTGGATATGCTTTATGCTTATTTGGCACATTTGCGTTTTCTTTAATGTTAGCTATTCAAAATGGCTTTCAAATTGCAGCACTAAATATGATTATGATTGGATCAGTTTTATTTGCGATATCTGATTTAGTATTATCAGGTACATATTTTGGTGAAGGTAAAGAAAGACCAATTGATTTTATTTTGAATTATTCTACATATTATGCAGCTCAATTTATTATCGCATTAGCATTATTGTTTATATAAAAATAGAGGTAAGAAATGAAAATAAAAGTAAAAGAATTAAGCTTTGATAAGGTCTTATTAGAAAAAGCTTATGAACATAAAAAACCAAAAAAGCCTAATATTATCTTTAGGACCTTGATGAGAATTCTTTCTAATAAGGATTTAAAGAAGACTCATTTTAAATATGAAGAAATTGGAATGGATAAAATTGGTAAAAAAGATAATATGTTGATTCTTATGAATCATTCCAGCTTTATTGATTTAGAAATAGCATCAAAAATCCTTTATCCACGTCCTTATAATATTATCTGTACTGATGATGGTTTTGTGGGAAAAGAAAGTCTAATGCGAAATTTAGGCTGTATTCCGACAAGGAAATTCACATCTGATCCAACTATGGTTAGAGATATATTATATGCAAGTAAGAACTTACATGATTCAATTCTTTTATATCCAGAAGCTAGTTACACATTTGATGGTACAGCAACTAAATTACCTACATATTTTGGAAAGTTTTTAAAAGTATTAAAGATTCCTGTCGTTATGATTAAAACTGATGGTGCTTTTTTAAGAGATCCACTTTATAATAATTTACAAGTGAGAAAGGTTGATGTTAGTGCTACAGTTAAATATCTACTTTCAAAAGAAGATATTGAAAATAAGTCAATTGAAGAATTAAACGAAATAATAAATAAAGAATTTGATTTTGATAATTTTAAAGCACAACAAGAAAATAATATTAAAATAAGTGAGAATTTTAGAGCTGATTATTTAAATAGAATTCTATATAAATGTCCACATTGTGAAGAAGAAGGTAGGATGGAAGCAAAGGCTACTACTATTAAGTGCTTAAATTGTGGATGTGAATATGAATTAAGTGAAGATGGATATTTAAATAATTTAAATGGTGAGACTAAATTTAATCATATTCCTACTTGGTATAATTGGGAAAGAGAGTGTGTTAAAGAAGAAATTCTTGCTGGCATTTATGAAATGGATTTAAATTGTGATATTCTTGTTTTAAAGAATTTCAAATGTGTTTATAAGATTGGAAAAGGCCGCTTAATTCACAATAAGGACGGATTTGTGTTAACAAGTGATGATAAGTTACTTGAATATCATCAATCACCACTTGCAAGTTATAGTCTATATTCTGATTATTATTGGTATGAATTAGGTGATGTTATTTGTATAGGTGATGAAAAGATGCGATATTATTGCTTACCTAAACAAAAAGATGTTGTTAGTAAAGCAAGACTTGCAGTAGAAGAATTATATAAGATTATAAATAAGAATAATAAATAATCGAGGTAAATATGAAATCAAAGGCTTTAGAAAAACATTTTGAATGGAAAGGGAAATACGAAACTAAAATAAAGTGCGAAATTGAAACAGAAGAAGATTTAGCACTTGCATATACACCAGGTGTAGCTGATGCATGTATGGCCATATATGAAAATAAGGACTTAAGTTATGAACTAACAGGTCGCGCAAATAATGTTGCTGTTATTACTGATGGCACTGCAATATTAGGCCTTGGAAATATTGGGCCTGAGGCTGGTATGCCTGTTATGGAAGGTAAATGCGCCTTGTTTAAAAAATATGGAAATGTTGATGCTATCGCATTGTGTTTAAAAACAACAGATACTGAAGAGATTATCAAAACAATCAAATATCTTGAAGGTAGTTTTGGTGGTATTAATCTAGAAGATATATCGGCACCACGTTGTTTTGAAATTGAGAAGAGATTAAAAGAAGAATTAGACATACCAGTATTTCACGATGACCAGCATGGTACCGCAATTGTGGTAGGTGCTGCATTAATAAATGCGCTTAAATTAGTTAAAAAAGATATCAACAAAATAAAAGGTGTAATTAATGGTGCTGGTGCTGCCGGTATTTCCATTGCGAAGTTTTTATTAAAGCTAGGTGTTAAAGATATCACAATGGTCGATAGATGTGGTATTTTAAATAGATTAAATACATATGATAATAAGGCCTTTAACGAAATTGCAGCTATCACAAATAATAAATGCGTAGATGGTAATTTACATGATGCTATTAAGGGTGCAGATTTCTTTGTAGGTGTTAGTGGACCAAATCTTTTATTTAAAGAAGATATTAAAAATATGAATAAAGATGCTATAGTGTTTGCGATGGCAAATCCAATTCCGGAAATATCTTATGCTGATGCTAAAGCAGCTGGTGCTAAAATAGTTGGAACTGGTTCTAGTAAGAATCCTAATCAAATCAATAATGCGCTAGTATTCCCTGGCTTATTTAGAGGTGCTCTTGATGCCAAAGCAAGCGATGTAAATGATTGTATGATGATAGCAGCATCATATGCAATTGCGTCAATGATAAAAGATGAAGATCTAAGTGATGAAAATATTATGCCAAAGGTAATAAATAAAAAAGCACATGAAGAAGTTGCAAAAGCAGTATATAAAGCAGCATTTGAATCTAAGGTGGCAAGGAGTAAAAAATGATATCATTAGCGAAATATTATTATTTAGTTGTAGGCGATAAATTTGAATTATTTTATCGTGGTGTCATTAGATCACACAATCCTTATCAATATTATATGAAAGCAACATGTGATAAAGGATATACATATAATAGATATTATACCTTTACTCCAAATGAAAATGATATTGGTAGCTATAAACTTACAATATCAATTTATGATGATTTAGGAAATGTAATCGAATCAAAGGATACAACATTAATCGTAAATGAAGTAAAAGATTATGGTAAAAAGAATATCTTATGTATTGGAGATAGTATTACCACAAATGGTATGTGGCCATATGGAGGATATCAAAAATATAGTAGTGTATTTCCTGATAGATTAAATTTCATCGGTAAGATGAAAAAAGAAGAAATTGGATATGAAGGTTATGGTGGATGGCAATGGAAGACATTTACTTCTAATTATAATAAGAGTCAAACATCATCAGTTTGGGTGAATTGTAAACATCGTTTGAGTGATGCTGATCAACATAGTGTATGGAAATCCTTAGATAATGAATGGATTTTAGAAACAATCTTAGAAGATAAATTAAAATTTAAAAGAGGGGAAGGAAATAATAAAGTAAATCCTGATCTTGGTGATAAATTAATTCATGTTAAGCATGGTATTAATACTGAAGATATTATTATTGATTCTTTTGAATATAGTGAAGGTAATCCATTCTTTAATCCAAGTACAAATGAAGTTGATTTTAAATATTATCGTGAAGTAAATAATTTTAAAGAATTAGATTATTGTTTTATCATGTTGACATGGAATGGACAATATATGCCTTATAATAAGGACTTTAGTGTTCATGAAGAAAATATGAAGATAATGATTTCTAAAATTAAAGAGGCTAATCCTAAATGTAAAATAGGACTACTAGGTATTCAACTTCCATGTCCTAATGGTGGTGTTACTGCATGCTATGGTGCAAATGGTTACTATCATGATTGGTATGGAGAAACTATTACAGCATTTAATTATGATGAATTTTTAGAAGAATTCTGTAATCGTGATGAATATAAAGATTACATGATGTATTTTGATACTAAGGCACAATTTGATAGTGAATATAATTACTACACAAAGGATGAACCTGTAAATAGTAGATCTGATATAACAGAACGCATTGGTGTTAATGGCTTACATCCATCACATAATGGATATTTACAATTAGGTGATATGTTTTATAGATGCTTAGTTGAAATGTTGAAACATTAAAAAAAGGCTAATTCTAGCCTTTTTTAATTTCTCTTAATTCATTTATTTTCATATCATCAAGTAGATATTTACCAACTCTAATTCGTTTTAAATTAATAACAGTATTTCCAGCAAGCACAATTGCGCGTCTTATTTGATGATATCTACCATCAAATAAAATCATTCTAATTGTGTATTCATCTATTTTTTCGACTTTCATTTCTTTGGTAGTTTTACCTTTTACTACAAAGCTTTGTGAAGCTTCCTTTAATAATCTATCATTTACTGGATCTTTTAATTTTACGATATACTCTTTTTCAATATCATCACTATTCATTTGATGAATAAAAGCACCATCATTTGAAAGTATCATTAAGCCCTCACTATCCTTATCTAATCTACCAACAGGCATTAATTTATAATCAAAGCTAATGAGCTTATGATAAGCATCCATACTATCTTTTAAATCAGAAAGAACGCCTCTTGGTTTATAATATAAGAAATATTTAAAAGGAAGGGCAGAGATAATCTTATCATCTAGGCTTACTACATCATTTTCTCTTACAATGTATGTGAAATTTTGTAGTTCGCCATTGACCTTAATTCGCTTATTATCAAAGGCTTCACTTACTTCATGCTGAGTCATATTCGCAAATACTTTTATATATTTATAGAGTCTCATAACATCACCTAATTTAATTTTATCACTAATAAAAAATTATTTCTACACAAACTTGTAAAAAAAGATAAATATGATATAATAAATATATACAAAATATATAAAAAATAAGGAGAACAAAATGAAAAGAAAAAGTATTATTTTTGTGTTACTATTAGGTTTAGTATTATTCTTGGGAGCTTGTTCAAATTCAAATGATGAAATGACAAGTTTAAAGGACGCAATTGATGGCTTAGAAAATGAAGTGATAGCTCTTCAATTCCAAGTTGAAGAATTAGAATCACAAAAAGATAAAAATGATAGTGTTGTAAAAGGTTTAAGAGAAAGATTAACTCAAGCTGAAAATGATTTAAAGGCAGCACAAGATCAAATCAAAGAGCTTAATAAAGCAAATGGTGCTATTGTTGTACATCTTGCTGATAAATATGATTTAGTAGTTGGTGATACTTTCCAATTATTCTATCGTTCTGTAGTACAAGCAGTAAATCCATATGGATATTATATTAAATTAACAGGTAGTGCTGGACATCAATATAATCGTTATTATGAATTTGCACCTACTAAAGCAGGCACATATGATTTAAAGCTTGAAGTATGTGATAATAATGGTTCTGTATATGGTTCTGATTCAACAAAGTTAGTTGTTCATGAAAAAACAGTATCAACAAGTACTACTAAAAATATCTTATGTGTTGGTGATAGTTTGACTGCTGGTGGTGTTTGGATTAAACAAGGTTCTACAAGATACACAAATGCTGGTGGTAAATTGAAATTATTAGGTACATTAACAGGATCTAATGTTAAACATGAAGCAATCATTGGCTGGCAGTGGTTGAACTTCGTAAAAGGATCTTCAGGCACTCCAAGTCCATTTAAATCAACTTCTGCATCTACTGATATTAGCTTTAAAGATTATTGTAGTAAAAACGGCTATACAGGAATTGATGAATGTTACATCTTATTAACATGGAATGGTATTGG